>ERZ1370068.9690-contig-8449_pt1 | contig 52977 bp, 62 predicted proteins | sample MGYA00561227_ERZ1370068 | MGnify/ENA primary metagenome ERZ1370068 (study PRJEB38410, sample SAMEA6850437) | metagenome | study: Metagenomic assessment of the ecological functions of the soil: analysis of the soil microbiota associated with the... | reverse complement strand
GTTACGTATTGCTGTCTCGCGCACGTTGTGATCGGTGACGAGGACGCCGATGCCGCGTTCCTTCAAGTGGAAGATGATTTCTGAATGTCGCTGACCGCAATCGGATCGATGCCGGCAAACGGTTCATCGAGCAGGATGAATTGCGGCGAGACGACGAGCGCGCGTGTGATTTTCGCGCCGGCGCCGTTCACCGCCCGACAGCGTATGGGCTGGCGCGTCGGCGAGCGGCGTCAGGTTGAGCTCGGCGAGGAGTTCCTGCAGACGCGCGACCGCCGCGTCGCGATCGATCGGCAGCGTTTCAGGATGGCGAGGATGTTCTGCCGCACCGTCAGGCCGCGAAAGATCGACGGCTCCTGCGGCAGGTAGCCGATGCCTTTGCGCGCGCGGATTTACATCGGGTCGTCGGTCACGTCCTGGCCGTTCAACTCGACCCGTCCGGAGTCGGGCGCAGTGAGGCCGACCGTCATGTAGAACGTGGTCGTCTTGCCGGCGCCGTTCGCGCCGAGCAGACCGACGATTTCCCCTGACGCCACGTCGAGGCTCACGCCGCGGACCACCTGTCCGTCCGCCGTACGACTTCGTGAGCTTCTCGGTGCGAAGGGTCGCGCCTACTGACACTCCCTCCGCCTTTGGTCTGCGTGCGGATCTGATCGCTGCCGTCGACCACGATGGTGTCCGTGGCTTTCGTGAACGTCAGCGTCTTGCCCGGTGGTCTTGCGCCCGCACTGGTCGGCGATTTCGACGGGCAATCCGGTGATCAGATACTTCTCGTCGGCGGTAGGTGAGCCGCGCCGCCGGTCGTCGTGCGGTTCTGCTCGCGGAGTTTCAGCTTCTCGCATGCCTCGGCACGCTCGAGCTCGTCGCCCGACGGTTTCGGCATACAGCTCGATCTTCGCCGCGCTCATGTCGCCCTGCGGACCGTTCATGCGTGCGCGTCGCCGGTGTAGGTGAGGCGTCTCGTCGCATCCTCGTAGGAGAAGTCCTTCGCGGCGCCAATCGACCGCACGCGGTCCTTTTGCCGTTCAGGTCGGTTTGCTCGAGCATCGTCGTGGTCGTGACCGGCCCGACCGCTGAGATCGCCCTTCTTGTCGTCGAGGACGATTTCGTCCGCCTTGATCGACGTGTCGCCCTGGAACAACCTTGCCCCGCCTTTATGATCGCTCCTGGACGCGGTGCTGTCGTAGTCCAGCGTGTTGGCCAGCACCGTCACCGGCTGATCCTTCTTCAGCATGGTGGGCATCTTGCCGTCTTCTTCTTTCGGCGGCTGGAGCACGCTCTTCACCGGTGTGCCGGCGGCCTGGACGCGCGGCCCGCTGAGGGTGACGTCGATGGTGACGCCATCAACCGAAACGCGCGGGTTGTCCACGTGCGGTGCTTCGGCGCCCGGATCCGACCCGCTGAGCGCGAGCGTGCCGTTGTCGACGTCGTAAACCGCGGTCGCGGACAGGGCCGGTCATGTCGCCGTCGACGAACTTCGACCTTCTGCCGGAAGCGGGCGTTCTCGATCGTGCTCAAGCCGGGCTTGAGGCCCACGTCGAGCGTGGCCGACGTCGCATGCCGATCCAGCTTGGGCCCGCGCTCGCGGAAATCGACGCTGCCGGCGAACATCGCGCGGGTCAGCCCCTTGTCCGGTTCACCCTTGGCGTCGAGAGTCGCCGCGGTAATCGTCCGGCCGGGCACGTCGGCTTCCGCGGGGAACGTCAGCACGACGCCGTCACGCGCCGTCAGCGCCACCGGGCGTCGATCCGTCCGGCGCCAACGCGATGTCGATGACCGGCGCGGTAATCTGCCGGCCCTGCTTCCCACTCCCCGGCGAGCCGTATCTCCGGCCTGCCCAGTAATCGTCGCGTGCTCCAGCGACTGGCCGTCGGCGGAGCATTTCAGGTTCATGTCGCGGCCGGTGAGCGACTCGAGCGCGCCAACCGCCGGCTTCGCGGTCGTTATCCGCGAATGCCCCGCAACTCGACCGCCTGATGCTTGATCCTCGTCCTCGCTCAGAAAACCGACGGCGCTGTCGGCCTCGATGGTCTGGCCGGGCCGCTCGACTTTCACCGACTGCTCGAACTTTGACGCACTTTTCCTTCCTGCGCGAACCCGGCAAGCCCCCGAGCGGACGTCCGCTGCCCCAGCGCCTTTCGCGTCCGCACCGATTCGCACGTGAGCGTCGGCGTTGAGCCACAACACGTCGTGGGTCTTGTCGTAGGTCATGCCCGTGCCGTCGCCGCTGACGCGCCCGCGCGTGACAGCGCCGCGGGACCGGGGTCCGCACGATGCCGTCGCTCTCCGCGTAGGTCGGCGTGCTCGGTCTTTGCCGTCAGGCCGTCCGACGCTTTCAGCTCGACGCTGCCGTCGAGCGTGAAGTTGGATTCCTTCGCGCCAACGTGTCCTTCCTTGGCGTTCACCTCGAACGTCCGGCCGCCGCTGCCCCGTTCCGGGGCGATGATGCGCAGCCCGAACAGCTTCATCGAGCCGTCCTCGTAGGTCAGCTGGCGGTCGTAATAGACCGTGAAGCTCTCTTTGACGGAGTTGAAACGAAGGACATTCCCCTTGGTGCTTTCGACGATGGCGCCGGGGTCGGTGCGAGGAAACGGCCGGGGGCGCGGCCTGGGGCGTGCGCTCCTTCCAGTTGGCGGGAAACGAAGATGGCGAATCCGATGACGAATACGCCAACGATCCACCGCACGTATTTGCGCAAATCAGCAAGCTCGTATGTCCGCGAGCGTCAGCTCGACGAACGTCTCTCCATTGTACTGATTCTGTTCGAGCGGAGAAGGCGACGTCGAGCGCGGCCTTGTGCTCGGCGAGATAGTCGTGGCGCTCGGCCGCGCGCCAGGCGATCGCGCGGAAGATCCGGCCGTCCTGCTTGAGCGCCATCTTGAGGTGCCGCTCCTTGAGCTTGCGCGGGCCGTCGATGATCTCGACGCGCCGCGCCGCGAACACCGGCCGCGGATTGCCGGCGCCGAACGGCGCCAGCGACGCGACGCCGGCGGCGACGTCGCCGGTGATGCCGCGAAACGTCGAGGTCGCCGTCGATGCGCAGCCGCGGCATCAGATCGTCCGGGCCCGAGCGTCTCGTCGGCGACGTCGTTGACCGCCGCGCCGCAGCTCCTGATCGCGCGACGGCATCGAGCGTCAGCCCGGCGGCCTGCTTGTGGCCGCCGAAACGGATCGAACAGCGTGCGCGCACCGCTCGAGCGCGCCGAGCATGTCGAACCGCGGGATGCTGCGGCACGATCCGTGCGCGACGCCGTCTTCGATCGACAGCACGATCGCCGGCCGGTGAAACGCGTCGACGAGCTTCGACGCGACGATGCCGATGACGCCGCGATGCCAGCCCTCGCCGGCGACGACCAGGACCGAGCGCGCGCCGATGTCGGGATCGGTCTGCACGATCTTCTTCGCCGCCGCGAGGATCTCCGCTTCTTCCTCCTGCCGCCGGATGTTTTCGCCGTCGAGCTGCATGCGCCAGCTGCCGCGCCTCCTCGGCCAGCGCCTCGTCGGCGCGCGAGCAGCAGCCGGGTCGCGATGTCCGGCGTGCTCATGCGGCCGGCCGCGTTGACGCGCGGCGCCAGCATGAACGCCGATGTGATAGCTGTCGATCGTCTTGCCGGTCAGGCCCGCAGACGTCGAGCAGCGCGCGCAGGCCGACCTTGTGCGGGCCGCGCGTCAGCAGATCGAGCCCGAGCTTGGCGATGACGCGGTTCTCGCCGACGAGCGGCACGACGTCGGCCAGCGTCCCGATCGCGGCGATCTTGATGAAGCCGGGCAGCCAGCGCGTCGCGTCCGCGTCGGCGGCACAGCGCCTGCACCAGCTTCAGCGCGACGCCGACGCCGGCGAGGTGCTTGTCCGGGATAGCTGCAATCGTGGCGCTTCGGGTTGATGACCGCGAGCGCCGGCGGCAGCTCGGTGTCCGGCTCGTGGTGGTCGGTGATGATCAGATCGACGCCGAGCTCGCGCGCGCGACGCGCCGCTTCGGCGCCGCGGATGCCGCAGTCGACCGAGACGATCAGCGCGACGCCGTCGGCGTGCAGCCGCTCGATCGCCGCCGGCTGCAGGCCGTAGCCGTCGCTGCAGCCGCTCCGGGATGAAGTGCACGACGTCGGCGCCGAGCAGTTCGAGCGCGCGCCGCAGGATCACCGGTCGAGGTGATGCCGTCGACGTCGTAGTCGCCGTGGATCGCGATCCGCTCACGTCGCTCGAGCGCAGCCATGATGCGATCGCACGCGCCACGCGCATGTCGGCGAGCAGCAGCGGATCGTGCAGACTGATCGAGCGCGGGATTGAGGAAGCGAGTCGCGCCTGCTCCGGATCGCAGAGGCCGCGCTGGCAGAGCAATCGCGCCACGATCGGCGCCACGTTGCAGCGCAGCCGCCAGGTTCGTCGACGGCGGCGTCGTCGCAGGCTGAGGGTGTCCCAGCGCGGGGACTGGTCGCGGGCATTACTGATGCGCGGCTCGGTAGTTGCTGCATTAGATCGCCACCACGGAGGTCACGGACGACGAACGGAGGACACGGATCCATGCTGTACACGGCAACATCACCGAACAGGATGCTCAGCGCGGCATACAAGATTCACTTCGCGCTTAGGTGCCGGTCTGCTGGAGAAGCCATACCAAGCGTGCATGTGTCATGAGCTTCACTCGCCTTGGTCTGGCGTTCGAACACCGAAAGCTCCTTTCCAGTGATCTACAAAGACATCACAATCCCGCTCGGATACCGCGTTGATCTTGCTTGTCGAGAACGAAGTTATCGTCGAAATCAAGTCAGTCGAAATCGCATCCTGCCGATTCACGAAGCGCAGCTCCTGTCGCTATTTGAAGCTCGGTCGAACAACGAGTCGGGCTGTTGATCAACTTCAACGTGCCACGTCTTCGCAGACGGTATTCGCCGGAGAGTCTGCGGGTATTGATGTTGTCAGCGTCCTCCGTACCTACCGTGTCCTCCGTGGTAATGCCTGAAGTCGCAACTACCGTGGAAGCCCCGACCGGGAATCGGCTACGCCGGGAACGAGCTACCTGCATCTGCCCTTCGTCCACGAATCGACGCCTGCTCTCCCCATATTCCGGAACTTGTCGTACGCTTCGCCAGCCGCGTCTCGCTGTCCAGCGCGCTGACCTCCGCCAGCACACGCGTCAGCACGGCGTCGAGCGCTCGCCGCGGCCGCCCGGGTTGGTGCGGCGCCGCCGGCCGGTTCGGGGATGATCTCGTCGATGATCCCGGCCGTCAGCAGATCGGGCGCGGTGAGCTTCGAGCGCCGCGGCGGCCTCGACCTTCTTGCCGGGTCGCGCCACAGGATCGCCGCGCAGCCTTCCGGCGGAATCACGCTGTAGATCGCGAACTCCTGCATCAGCACGCGATCGCCGACCGCGATGCCGAGCGCGCCGCCGCTGCCGCCCTCGCCGCTGACGATGACGACGATCGGCGTGTCGAGCAGCATCATGTCGCGCAGGTTGACGGCGATCGCCTCGGCGACGCCGCGCTCCTCCGACTCGATGCCCGGATACGCCGCCGGCGTGTCGACGAACACGATGATCGGCCGGCGGAACTTCTCGGCCAGCCGCATCGCGCGCAGCGCCTTGCGGTAGCCCTCCGGCCGCGCGTAGCCGAAGTTGCGGAAGATCTTCTCCTTCGGTGTCGCCGCCCTTGACGTGGCCGACGAGCAGCACCGGCTGCGCCTTGTACTCGGCGAAGCCGGTCATGATCGCGTGGTCGTCGGCGAAGCGGCGATCGCCGTGAATCTCGACGAAGTCGGTGAACAGCGCGCTGGATGAAGTCCTCGAGGCCGGGCCGGTTCGGGTGGCGCGCGACGAGCACGCGCTGCCACGGCGTCAGCGAGCGCGTACAGGTCGGCGCGGACCGATCTCGATGCGGCGCCGCAGCGATCTCGATCTCGCGATCGCGCGCGTCGGTGCGCGGCAGGCGCGTCAGCGCGTCGATCTCCTTCAGCAGCGCGGCGATCGGCTCTTCGAACTCGAGTGTTTCCAGCGCATCAGCTCAGTCGCAGCTCCACCGACGCCGGCGCTCGACGCACCTGCTCGAGCTTCGCGCGATCAGCGCTCGGCGACGGGCCGCACGCGAATCTGCGAGCTGACCGTCGACCCTGACACGCAGCCGGTCGCGGCGCCTCGCCGGCTTCGACTCTCGAACGACACGCTTGCCGATCGCCGCGGTGGCGCGCGAAGATCTCGCCGAGCGCTTCGAGCGTGTCGCGATCGGCCGGCTTCCTGCAGGTGGATCGCCACCTCGCGCGCCAGCCGCTCGCGGACGCGTGTCGAGCGGCGCGATCTCCGACGCCAGGATCCGCACCGTCTCGTCGTCGCGCTCCAGCTTGCCGCGGACGAGCACCAGCGTGCCGGTCTCGATCAGGCGGCGCCGCCGCTGGATACGCCTCGGGAAACGCGATCACCTCCACGCCGCCCTGCGCGTCCTCGAGCGTGAACACCGCCATCCGATCGCCCTTGCGCGTCTTGAGCTGCCGGCACGCGGCGATGATGCCGCCGACGACTCGTGTCGGGCTCGATCGGCTTCGGGCCGCCTGGCCCCCAGCCGTCGTCGCGCGGCGCCGTGACCGGCGCGTCACGCAGCTCGCCGATCGTCTTCGCGCCGAGCTCCTGCAGCGCGGCGGCGTAGCGATCGACCGGATGACCGCTCCAATACAGGCCCAGCGTTTCCTTCTCGAACGCCAGCTGCTCGGTCTCGGTCCACGGCGCCGCCTCGGGCAAGCGCAGTCGACGCGTCGCCGGCGCCGTCGCCGCACGCCGGCCTGCCGCATCGTCGAACGCGCCGAACAGCTGCGCCTGCCCTTCGTTCGCGGTCGCGCTGCACGCCGGGCGCCGTGCTCGCACGCCGCGTCGATCGCGGCGAACAGCCGCGGCCGCAGCGCCGACGCGACGGCAGCGGCCGCGTACGGCGTGTCCCTGGCCAGCGAATCGAACGCGCCGGCCTTGACCAGGCTCTCGAACACGCGCTTGTTGACCAGCCGCAGATCGAGGTCCTCGCAGAGCGCGTGCGAGCGACGCGATCCGGCCCTGCTTCTTGCGCACCTCGAGCAGCGACTCGATCGCGCCCTCGCCGACGTTCTTGATCGCGGTCAGGCCGAAGCGGACGCCGCTGCCGGGCTCGACCGTGAAGCGCAGCTGGCTCTCGTTGATGTCGGGCGGCAGCACCGGAATCGCCGCGCTCGCGGCACTCGCCGAGATACAGCGCCAGCTTGTCGGTGTTCTGCGCTTCGATCGTCAGCAGCGCCGCGGCGAAGTGCCACGGGTAGTTCGCCTTCAGATACGCGGTCTGATAGGCGAGAAGCGCGTACGCCGTCGAGTGCGCCTTGTTGAAGCCGTAGCCGGCGAAGTGCTCCATCAGGTCGAAGATCGTGCGCCGGCCTTCTTCTCGCTGATGCCGTTGCTTCTTCGCGCCGTCGACGAACTTGCCGCGCTGCTTCGCCATCACCTCGGCGTTCTTCTTGCCCATCGCCTTGCGCAGGATGTCGGCCTCGCCGAGCGTGAAGCCGCGCGAGCACGCGCGCGATGCGCATCACCTGTTCCTGATAGGCGATGACGCCGTAGGTGTCGGCCAGAATCGGCTCGAGCTGCGGCAGCTCGTACGCTGACCTCGGTCTTGCCCTGCTTGCGCGCGATGAAGTCGTCGACCATCCCGCTGCGCAGCGGGCCGGGCCGGTACAGCGCGTTCAGCGCGATGAGATCCTCGAGCCGCTGCGGCTTGGCCTTGCGCAGGATGTCGCGCATGCCGCTCGATCTCGAACTGGAAGATGCCGTAGGTCTGCCCGTCCTGGAACATCTGATAGGTCTTCGCATCGTCGAGCGGCACGTGGTCGATGTCGAGCTCGCTCGCCGGTCGGTCCGCTCGATCTCCTCGATCGCGTCGTCGATCAGCGTCAGCGTGCTGAGGCCGAGGAAGTCCATCTTCAGCAGGCCGATGCGCTCGATCTCCTTCATCGACCACTGCGTGACGATTTCGTCGCGCGCCCCTTGTAGAGCGGCGCGTATTCGGTGATCGCCTTCGGCGCGATCACCACGCCGGCGGCGTGCACCGAGGCGTGGCGGGTCATCCCTTCGAGGCGCCTGCGCGACGTCGAGCAGCTCCTTGACCTTCGGGTCGTTCTGCTCCATCTGCCGGAGCGGCTCGCTCTCCTCGAGCGCCTTGTCGAGCGTCATGTCGAGCGTCGGCGGAATCTGCTTCGCGACCTTGTCGACGTCGGCGAACGGCATCTCGAGCACGCGGCCGACGTCGCGCACCACCGCCTTCGCCTTCATCGTCCCGAAGGTGATGATCTGCGCGACGTTCTCGCGGCCGTACTTGCGCGTGACGTACTCGATCACCTCGCCGCGGCGCCGCTCGCAGAAATCGATGTCGATGTCGGGCATCGAGACGCGCTCGGGGTTCAGGAAGCGCTCGAAGATCAGGTCGAAGTCGAGCGGATCGACGTCGGTGATGCGCAGGCAGTAGGCGACCAGGCTGCCGGCCGCCGACCCGCGGCCCGGGCCGACCGGAATGCCGCTGCTCGCGCGCGTAGCGGATGAAGTCCCAGACGATCAGGAAATAGCCCGGGTACTTCATCTGCTTGATCATCGTCGATCTCGTAGCGAGAGCCGGCGCTCGTACTCGTCGATCGTGTGGCGCAGCGCGCCCGTCGGCGCCGAGCTGCTGCAGCCGCGGCAGCCGCTCGCGCGAAGCCCGTCGCGCACGACGTGCTCGAAGTAGTCGTCGAGGGTGAAGCCCGGCGGCACGTCGAAGTTCGGCAGGTAGTTCTCGCCCTCGGCGAGCGTGACGTTGCAGCGCTCGGCGATGCGCATCGTGTTGGCGAGCGCGTCGGGAAATCCTGAAGACCTCGGCCATCTCGTCGGCGGTCTTCAGGAAGAACTGCCGCGCGTCGTAGCGCAGCCGCTTCGGATCGCTGAAGCGCCTTGCCGGTGCCGATGCACAGCAGGACGTCGTGCGGATGCGCGTCGGCTCTCGCGCAGGTAGTGCACGTCGTTGGTGCAGACCAGCGGCAGGCTCGAGGTCGCTGCGCGATCGCCGGGCATGCCGCTGTTGACGATGCGCTGCTCTTCGATGCCGTGCCACTGCATCTCGAGGAAGAAGTTGTCCGGGCCGAGGATGTCGCGATAGGCCGCCGGCCGCCTCGACGCGCCTTGCGCTCCTGCTGGTGCGACAGCCCCTCGGCCACCTCGCCCTTCAGGCAGCTGCTCAGGCCGATCGAGCCCTTTCGCGTGCTGCGCGAGCAGCTCCTTGTCGATCCGCGGCTTGTAGTAGAAGCCCTCGGTGTAGCCGGCCGACACCAGCTTGATCAGGTTGTGGTAGCCCTCGAGGTTCTCCGCCAGCAGCACCAGGTGGTTCTGCGGTCTCGCCGGGATTGCCGCTCTTCGTGCGCCGGCTCGCCCGGCGCGACGTAGACCTCGCAGCCCGAGAATCGGCTTCACGCCCGCGCTGCCGCGCGTGGTCGTGAAAGATCACCGACGAGAACAGGTTGCCGTGCTCGGTGACCGCAATCGCCGGCATCTTCAGCGCTGACCGCCTGATCGAGCAGCTCGTCGATCCGGCACGCGCCGTCGAGCAGCGAGAACTCGGTGTGCAGGTGAAGGTGGACGAATCAGTCATGACCGTCGAGACCCGAGTCCGCAATCTCGTGATCCGCGGCTCTCGCCATTCCCACTCGATCGTCGACGGCGGCTTCGAGCTGATGTCGTAGACCACGCGGTTGATGCCCTTGCACCTCGTTGACGATCCGCGACGAGATGCGCGCGAGCAGATCGTGCGGCAGGCGCGCCCAGTCGGCGGTCATGCCGTCGCGGCTCTCGACCGCGCGGATCGCGACCGTGTATTCGTAGGTCCGCTCGTCGCCCATCACGCCGACGCTCTGCACCGGCAGCAGCACCGCGAAACTCTGCCAGAGCCGCGTATGCCAGCCGTCGCGCTTCACTTCCTCGGCGACGATCGCGTCGGCGCGCGCGCAGCAGCGTCGAGCGCGCCGGCGTGACCTCGCCGAGGATCCGGACCGCGAGGCCCGGGCCCGGGAACGGCTGCCGGACGACGAACTCCTCGTCGAGGCCCAGCTTGCGGCCGACCGCGCGCACTTCGTCCTTGAACAGCTCGCGCAGCGGCTCGACCAGCTTCATCCGCATCCGCTCGGGCAGGCCGCCGACGTTGTGGTGGCTCTTGATCAGCGACGACTGCCCGACGATCGACGACCGACTCGATCACGTCGGGATAGAGCGTGCCCTGCGCCAGGAAGTCGACCTGGCCGAGCTTCGCCGCCTCCGCCTCGAACACGTCGATGAACGTCGCGCCGATGATCTTCCGCTTCTGTCTCCGGATCGGTCACGCCCGCCAGCCGATCGAGAAACAGCGTCGAGGCGTCCACGAACACCAGCGGCAGCTGCAGGCGCTCGAAGCGCTTGCGAATCTGCGCCGCCTCGTCCAGCCGCAGGACGCCGTTGTCGACGAAGATGCAGGTCAGCTTGTCGCCGATCGCGCGGTGGATGATGCAGCGCCGCGACCGTCGAATCGACGCCGCCGCTCAGCGCGCAGACGACGCGGCCGTCGCCGACCTGCGCGCGAATCCGCGCCGTCGCCTCCTCGACAAACGACGCCATCGTCCAGTCGCCGGTGCAGCCGCAGATGCCGTAGCGCGAAGTTGCGGAGGATCTCGAGGCCGCGTTCGGTGTGCACGACCTCGGGATGAAACAGCATCGCGTAGAGCGCGCGCTCGGCGTCGGACATCGCCGCGATCGGCGCGTTGGCGCTCGTGGCGACGACCGAGAACCCGGCCGGCGCCGCGGCGACGAAATCGCCGTGGCTCGCCCAGACGCGGATCTCGGCGGCGACGTCGGCGAAGAGCGCCGCCGGACTCGCTGATCGCTGACCGTCGCGTGGCCGAACTCGCGCTGCGGCGCCGGCGCGACGCGTCCGCCGAGCTGATCGCGCCATCAACTGCATGCCGTAGCAGATGCCGAGCACCGGACGGCCGAGCGTCGTAGACCGCCGGCATCGCACGTCGGCGCGCCCGCGTCGGACACGCTCTTCGGGCCGCCCGACAGGATGATGCCGGCCGGACGCGCGCGCGCGAATCTTCTCGAGCGGCGTGTCCGGCGGCCAGATCTCGGAGTAGACCGACAGCTCGCGGAGGCGCCGGGCGATCAGCTGTGTGTACTGCGACCCGAAATCGAGAACGATGATGGTCTGATGGGTCACGGGAACCAGAAGGATTGACGCTATTATAGCGAGGTTGACCACTAGATGTAGTAGTGCGTTTGCCCTCGATAGCCTCCTGTTGGGCCGTGCTTTGCGCGCAGACGCCCGCGTCCACGACCTCATCCGTTGCCCGCCACGCCGAAGATCGATCGCACGCCGCCGTCGCTGTTTCCCGCCGCGCCGGTCGTGGACGCTGACCTTGAACAACGAGCTCGCCGCGCCACCGGCGTACGACGACGACGTCCGGCCTATTTCCCGATTGAAGGCGATCGCATCGTCGCCTACGAGATCGTCGCCGGCGACGCAGAAGTGGCTCGTCTCCGCGCGTCCGCAGATGCAGCCGGCGATCGGCGACGGGCTGCTGTTTGTCGTCGAGGCCGACGAGCTGATGGCGCTGAAGCACGGCCGACGGCGTCGGTCGCCTGGCAGCTGCCCTTCACCGAGAAGCTCGCGATCACGGCCGATTGTGGGACAACGGCTGGCTGGTGCTCGCCACCGAGCCCGGCGAGATGCTCGCGCTGCGCGCGACCGACGGGCACCTCGTCTGGCGGCGCGACCTCGATCGCCTGCGCGCGCGCGCCGCGCCGGCGCTCGCCGCCGATCGGGTCTACGTGCCGACCACCGACGAACCGCGTCGTCGCGCTGCGGGTCGACACCGGCGAGCCGGTCTGGGAGCGGCGGCTGGGCGGATCGCCGAACGACGATCCTCGCGCTCGACGAGCGCATCTATGTCGGCGCGAACGACAACTTCTTCTACTGCCTGATGGCGAAGGACGGAGCGTGGACGTGGCGCTGGCGAACCGGAGGGGACGTCGATCGGGCATGCCGATCGCGGACGACCACCGCGTCTATTTCGTGGCGTTCGACAACGTGCTGCGGGCGCTCAATCTGAACAGCGGCGTGCAGCAGTGGATGCGGCCGCTTGCGCTCCGGCCGGCCTGGGGGCCGGTCATGGGCCGGCTCGACCGATCGTCGTCTCGGGCCTGACGGCGACGACTGCCCGCCTTCGACATGAAGGACGGGAAGCCGGCCGGCGAGCTGTCACGCTGGCGGAGAGCTCGCCGCGCCGCCGCACGCGCTCGAGGAGCCGGGGACGAAGAAGCCGCTGATCGTGATGGTGACGCGCGACATCGCGAAGGGGCGTCAGCGCGACGCTCGCGGCGCGCAACTTCGAGCCGGCAGTCGACGCCGCGTCTGCGCCGCTCCCGAACCTGGTCGCAGATCGCGCCGAGCGACGCCGCTTCGACCTGTGCCGCCGCGGCCGTAGCGGCCGCAGATCCGCCCGAATGCGGACACCACGCTCGGCTGTGGACCCAGCGGCGTCGCGACGCTCGCTCGCGACAGCGCGTCCTCGCGCCGTGAGCGCATACGTCTGGTACAGCGTCAGGTACGCGCCGAGCGCGGTCAGGCCGAGATACTCGAACGCCAGTCCGCGCACCAGCAGCGCGGCGAGCTGCAGCGGAAACACCGCCAGGCCGACGAGCGGGACGAACGCGATCAACCCGACGCCCGACCAGGCGAGCGCCGAGGCCAGCGTCGCGGCGACGACCAGGGCGACGACCACCAGAAACACGCCGGCCAATCTCGCGGACCTCGGCGCGGATGAACCGCGCAACCGCCCGCGCGCCCTGCGCCGACGCCGACGCCTTCGACCGCCATCGCGATCTGCAGCAGCAGATAGACGAAGTTGACGACCGTGATCCAGGCGACGAGCATCGCGGCGCGCGATCGCCGCGATGAACGTCCAGCCGATGATCAGCACGCGGCCTTCCGCGGCGCGGTAGCCGTAGACGACGAACGCCAGATAGCCGGCCACCGACAGCCGCGTAGACGAACATCAACACCGAAGCCGAGGAGCGAGATAGGGACGGAACAGCCGCGCGCAGCCGTCGGTGAAGCGCTGCAGCGTGAACTGCGCGGCCGCGCCGCAGCGAGTCGACGGTCAGCGGCAGGCGCTCGATCGGCCCGGCGGCGGCGTTGGCGGCGAGCAGCACCTCGACGGTTCCGCCCTTGACCGCGAACATCAGCACCGATCCGCCGAGCAGGACCAGCGTGAACGCGGTGACGAACGCGACCAGCGCCACCGGCTCGGACATCAGCGTGCTGGCGATGGTCGTGAAGATGTCGCGCAGGCTGCCCTGCAGGAGATCGCGCGAGGTCGGCGCCGAGCAGCACCGCCACCAGGATGGCGGCGCCGATGATCGGCACCGCGAGCAGCACCTGAAAGGTCGTCTCGGCGACGAACTGAATCGCGACCGTCTGCCAGTTCGCGGCCGTCAGCAGCGCGCCGCGCTTGAGCAGGTGCTTCAGGTCCAAATCGATTTCACTATAGCACCCGTGTATCCTGTGCTTGATCTTGTCCCTCATCCTGCGCATCGTGCGCGTCGGCGCCGCGGCCGCGCTCGTCGTTGGTCTGGCCGGGTGGGCGCTCGAGCGGTCGCGCTTCGGCGTGTCGGACGAGGCGGCGCTGCGCCGTGTCGAGACCGAACTGCGGCAGCGGTTCGACGACGAGCGCGGCCACGCTCGGCGCGATGGCCGCGCGCGTCGCCGCCGAGCCCGACGCGGTGCGCACCACGCCGCGCGATCCGGCCGCCGTCCAGCGCGCTTGTTCGACTCGGTCTCGGCCGCCATGCCGGCCGCCGACGCCGGCACGCACCGGGATCACGATCTACGACGACGCCGGTGAACCGCTCGCGTGGGCGGGCCGCGTCTCCGATCTGCCGCAAGGAGCGCGTGCTCGGCCCGGCGACGCTGTTCATCGCGCCCGGCGCGCTCGGCCCGCGGCTGGTGCGCATCGAGCCGGTGTCGAGGATCCGGCGCGCGCGCCGCCACCATCGTCGTCGAGCAGGCGCTCGGCACGCTGCAGGGCGCGCCGGGCTTGAGCGACACCTTCGTCCTGCCCACGTCGCTCGTGCGCGTGACGCTGCGCGCCCGGCCAGGCGCCGCGGACACGCGCCGTCCGCCCGTTCACCTTCGTCGTCCGCGCGCCCGACGGCGGGTTCGTGCTCGAGGCCGCGGTCGCTCCGGCGGATCTCGCCGCGGCGCGCGCGCGCTGGCGCGCACATGACCGAGGCGGCGGCGCTGACGTCGTCGCGCTGACGTTGCTGTTCTGCGCCGGGCCGATCATCGACTGCGCCGCCAGACGCGCGACATGAGCCGCTTCGTGGCGCTGACCGCCGCTGCTGATCGTCCTGGTCGTCGTCGTGCGCGGCATCTGCTATGTCGCGCTGGTGCCGCTGGCGCCGACCCCGCGACCGACGCCGCTCGATCTGCTCCTGACGACGCTGACGCTGGCGGCGGTCGTGTGGCTGGTGCTCGACCTGATCGAGCGGCGGCGTCACGGCGCGGCCCCGCCTGCGGCTGCTCGACGCCGACGATCGGCGCGTTGATGGCCGTGGTCGCCGTCTACTGTCGCGGCGGGCCTCGCCGACGGCTGGCTGCTGTGGGCCTACGAACGGCTGCTCCGCCGCGTCGTCGCCGACACCGACCTCGACCTGCTCCACTTCTCGCTGCACCCGCTCAGCGGCGCGCGCGTCGCGCCTGGAGTTCGCGCTGGTGCTGCTCCACGCCGCGGTGATCTGGGGCGCCGCCGCGATCATCCGCGCTGCCGTCCGCGCTGTGGCGGACGCCGCGGACGCCGGTCTGGCGGGTCGCCGCCGCAGGCGGCTGGCTCGCGGGCGCGGTCGCTCGCCACGATCGTCGCGCGCGCCGCGGGGCCGCCGATTCCCGATCGGCCCGCTCTGCGGTCGCGCTGTTGTGCGCCGCCGCGCGCTGCGACGGTCGCTGGCGCGCGTCAACCGCGCAGATCCGCCGCGGTCTCGCAGAGCGCCCGCCTGGCGGTCTTCTTCCTGGCGCTGCTGGCGCCGGCGATCGCGATGTGCCCCGTCGCTGCTCGCCCACGCGACCGAAGCGAAGAGCGGCTGGTCGCGGACGGCGTTCGGGCCGCAGGCGGTCAGCCTGCGCGAAGATCTGCAGCGCCGGCTGCAGGCGAGCGGTCGATCAGATCGACGCGATTCCCGGCGCTGGAGGAACTGTTCCGGCCGGGCGGCACGACGCCGCGCCACCAACCTGGCGTTCGCGGTCTGGTCGCGCACCGAGCTCGCGACCTACCGGCTGACGTCGGCGGTCGAGCTCTACGGGCCGGACGGCCGGCTGTTGAGCCGATTCGCGCTCAGCCTGCCGGAGTACTCGAACGACGCCGTATCGCGCCGCCGGATGCAGCTGGGAGCAGCTCTTCGACGAGGTGTCGCCGTTCGGATCGAGCGAGCGGCACGTGCTGCGGACGAGCCGCGGCGTCTGCGTGCGCGGCCGGCATGGTCGGCAGCATCGTCGTGCGCGTGATGCTCGACTACCGCACGCTGCCGTTCATCTCGTCGCAGAGCGCCTACCTCGAGTCGCTGCGGCCGAACCGGCAGATCGCCGCCGAAGGCGTGTCCGGGCGCGACGTCGAGTTCGCGGTGTACGGCTGGAGCCGCGCGCCGATCTTCGCGTCGGGCACGAGCGTCTGGACGCTGCCCGACGCGGTCTTCCAGCGCCTGGTCGAGTCGCGCGAGCCGTTCTGGGACACGACTCGAGCGCGACGGCGAGACCGTTCCGCGTCTACTTCGCTCAGCGACCGCGGCGGCATCTACGCGCTCGGCTACCCGGTCATCACCTGGTTCGGCCACCTGATCAACCTGGCCGAGCTGGTGATGCTGGCCGCTCGTGCTCTACGTCGCGCTGCTCGCCGGCTCGACGCTCTTCAACGCGCTCGACGCTCGCGCACGCCGGCGAGCGGCCGCGCGCTGCTGCGCGAGATCCGATCGAGCTTCTACCGCAAGCTGTTCCTGGCGTTCGTGGCGGGCGCCGTCGTGCCGGTGTTCATCCTGGCGATCGTCACGCGCACCTACGTCGCCACCCAGCTCGCGCGCCGGCGTCGAAGAAGCGCGCGGCGCGGACGGTGACGACGGCGCAGCGCCTGGTCGAGGACTACGCGACGCTGCAGCAGCGCGGCGCCGCGGCGCTCGACGGCGATCGACGATCAGATCATGGTGCTCGTCCGGCGCGCGATCGACGAGGACGTCAACCTGTTCGACCGCGCCGCAGCTGCAGGCGACGAGCGCGCGCGACCTGTTCGCCTCGCAGCTGCTGCCGATGCGCACGCCGGGCGACGTCTATCGAGCGCATCGTGCTCGACCGCCTGCCGACCTATGTCGGCGAGGAGACGGTCGGCGACGTTCCCTATCGCGCTGGCCGCCGCGCCGGTCCGGGCCGAGCGGGCGCGAGGGGATCGTCACCGTGCCCGCTGACGCAACCGGCAGCAGGAAATCGAGGAGCAGCTCGACGAGCTCGATCGCCGGGTGCTGTCGGCGTCGGTGCTGTTCAGCCTGCTCGGCGCCGCGCTCGGCTACTGGATGGCGGAGCGGATCGCCGATCCGGTCAACCGCCTGACGCGCGCGACGCGGCGCATCGCGCGCGGCGATCTCGACGCGCGGATCGCGGCGACGTCGTCCGACGAGCTGCGCCGGCTGGTCGAGGACTTCAACCAGATGGCGGCGGATCTCAAGCGGCAGCGCAGCGAGCTCGAACGCACGCAGCGCCTCGAGGCGTGGGCCGACATGGCGCGCCAGGTCGCGCACGACATCAAGAACCCGCTGACGCCGATCCAGCTGTCGGCCGAGCACGCCCAGCGCGTGAACATCGATCGCGGCCGGCCGCTGTCGCCGGTGCTCGACGAGTGCGTCGCCGCGATCCTCTCGCAGGTGCGGCTGCTCCGGCAGATCTCGGCCGAGTTCTCGAGCTTCGCCTCGTCGCCGACGCCGCGGCCGGAACCGACCTCGGTCGCGGCGCTGATTCAGGAGGTCGTCGGAGCCGTATCGCACCGGGCTCGCCGATCGCATCGCGCATCGACGTCGCACGGCGGCCGAGCCGCTGCCGCCGGTCATGATCGATCGCACGCTGTTCGCGCGGGCGCTGACCAACGTCATCGAGAACGCGCTGCACGCCATGCCGGGGAGCGGGCGACTGACGATCGCCAGCCGCGTCGACGACGCGGCCGCGCCGCCGGCGGTGGTCGTCGAGATCACCGACACCGGCGTCGGCATGGACGCGGAAGCGCTCGGCGCGGATCTTCGAGCCCTACTTCTCCACCAAGGCGACGGGCACGGGCCTGGGCCTGACCATCGCCAAGCGCAACGTCGAGCTGAACGGCGGCAGCGATCGAGGTGCGGAGCGAGCGCGGCGCCGGCACGACGGTGACGCTGAGGCTGCCGATCGCCGGGCCGGACCGGCGCTCACCGTGAAGGCGGCTCGTCGCGCAGGGCGTAGGTCACCAGCGTGTTGACCGGCAATCACCGCACACGTACTGCTTGCCGTCCACCTCGTAGGTGATCGGGCGCCATCACGATCTGGCCGCCGAGGCTGGCCTTCCACAACAGCTGTGCCGGTGCGCGCGTCGAGCGCATGGAAGTATCCTTCGCGGCCGCCGGTGAAGAGCAGGTCCGACGCGGTCGTCAGGATGCCCGCCGTCGGTCACGTCGAACTGATCGAACTTCCACTTCTGCTCGCCCGAGTCGCGGATCGATCGCGATCACCGCGCCGTGGCCGACTTCGTCGGTCCAGTTGTTGATCGGGCTGCGCCGGCCGATGCCGATCGCCGGGCGCGCCGGGCACCGGCGTCAGCACCGTGAACCCGCCGCCGCTGAAGTTGCGGCCCGGCTGGTAACTCGGACGTCTCCTTGCGGTAGATCGTCGCGTAGTTCTCCCACGCGGAGAAGTAGAAGAGCTCGGTGCGCGGGCTGTAGCGACGGCGGATACCAGTTGGTGCCGCCCTGGTTGCCGGGCCACGTCGGGCTGCCCGGCGGCTGCGGCGTCTGAATCGGCCGCCCGCGTTCGTCGAGACGCGCTCGCCCAGTTCACCTTGACGAACGGGTTGCCCGAGCAGAAAGCGTGCCGGTGACGCGATCGAGGACGTAGAAGAAGCCGTTGCGGTTCGCCCACAGCATCAGCTTCGCGTCGGCGCCCGCGCCAGTTCATGTCGACGAGCACCGGGACCTGCACCGAGTCGTAGTCGTAGGCGTCGTTCGGCGTGAACTGGAAATGCCATTTCAGCTTGCCGGTGTCGGCGTCGAGCGCGACGACCGAGTCGCGTGTAGAGGTTGTCGCCGGGGCGCTGATCGGGATTCCAGTCGGGCCCGGGATTGCCGACGCCCCAGTAGGTGAGGTTGAGATCCGGGTCGTACGAGCCGGTGACCCACACCGAGCCGCCGCCGGTCTTCCAGGCGTCGCCCTTCCACGTGTCGTGACCCGGCTCGCCGGGGCCGGGAATCGTGTAGAACCGCCACGCCTCCTTGCCGGTCTGCGCGTCGTAGCGCGGCGATGAAGCCGCGGATGCCGAACTCGCCGCCGCCGACGCCGACAATGACCTTGTCCTTCACGACGAGCGGCGCCAGCGTGATCGAGTAGGCGAGCTTGACGTCGGCGACGCGCGATGTTCCAGAGCGGGCGGCCGCTCTTCGCGTCGATCGCGATGAGGTGCGCGTCGAGCGTGCCCATGAACAGCGTGTCGCCGAGGATGGCCACGCCGCGGTTGTTGGAGCCGCAGCAGACGCGCGCGTCCGGCGACGGCGTGTAGCGGTACAGCCAGAAGACGCGGCCGGTCTTCGCGTCGAGCGGCCAGCACGTCGTTCGGGCCGCTGCGTGACGTACATGATGCCGTCGACGACGAGCGGGTTCGACTGCCAGGCGCCGAACACCTGGTTCTGCAGCATCCACTTGTGCTCGAGCCTGGCGACGTTGGCGGGCGTGACCTGATCGAGCCGGCTGTAGCGCTGGCTGGCGTAGCTGCCCGAGTAGATCAGCCAGTTGCGCGGCTCCGACGCCGCGCGCAGCAGGCGATCGTAGGACACCTGCGCGTGGAGCGTGACAGCGACGCGAGCAGCACGAAGAGCGGCAGCGTCGCATCGTGTGACGGTCGTTCATCGGAGCCCCTTCAGCGAGAGGAGATAGGCCGACCAGATCCGCCTGCTCGTCGGCGCTGAGGACGTGCCGGCCACCGACGGCATCGGCGACGTCTTCGCCAGCTCGTACTCGCGCAGGTCGGCTTTCACGAGCGAGACGAGCCGTTCCTGCTCGTCGATCAACTGCACGCGTGTAGGTGTCTTCGTTCAGCCGGCGGCCGCGGATGGTGCGGCCGTCGCGGGTCACGGCCCGACCGGGCGGTTGATCGGCAGCATCGCGCTCGTCGGGTCGAGCAGCGAGCGCTGGAGCGCCGCCGGCGTGCGGATCGCGCCGATGTCGCTCAGGTCGGGCGCCACGCGCGGTCCCTTGCCGTTGACGCGGTGGCAGGCGGCGCAGCCGCCTTGCCCTCGAACAGCGCCTGTCCGCGTCCGGCGCTGCCGATCCTGACCGCGGTGCCGCTGACGTCGAAGCCGGCGCGGATGAACGCCACCAGGCCGTCGACCTCCGGCGGCTGCAGCTTGAACCCGGCATGCCCGGCCTCGGGAAGGCCTGTGGCGATGACGCGGGCGATGTCTTCGTCGGACACGGCGCGGCGGAACTGCCCTCGCCGCAGGTCGATCCCGGCCACCGCGTCGCCGTTCGGGCCGTGGCACAACACGCATTGCCCCGCGTAGAGCCGCGATCCGGTTTCGATGTCGGCCGCGCTGTACTGCCCGGGATGGTCCTGCGCGGTCGTTTGCGCGGCGAGCGTCGCCAGAGAGCGCCAGCGCCAAGAGCGCGCACACGGGCAGACTGGTCAGCCGCAAAAACACGCGCATGTGCGGAGTTTTACCCAAACCTGGAGGGCCTGTCCAACCGCGGACGGCTCTCAGCCGCGGCTTCAGCGTTTGGGCACGTGAGGGAAAACTAATGGGAGGGAAGGTGGGCCGATCAACAAGCATCGCCAGGCCGAGGGCATCGGCCCGGCGAACGGAGGATTCAGCGAAGAGCGTTCGCCGCGGGCTGGCGCGCCGCGACGAGCGGTATCAGTGAATCCAGGCTTCGACGACCGGCGCGACGTGGCTCGGTGTCCCTTCAGGTGCCTCGGTCAGCAGCTCAACCAGTCCATCCCGATGACTCTCAGCCAACCGCCGGGCGTCGGGACCGTAGAAACCGGCCAGCGACTGTTCGTCCAGGGCGACCATCCAACCACCATCGGGTGCCGATACGACCCGCAAGTCAATTGTCATGCTGCGGTCTTGATGCAACAGATGAGCCGTCTCTCAGATTATCGCCGTTTCCTAGGAAAACCTTAGGATCATGCCCACTGCAGCATGAGTACACGAACGGACATTGATGGCTCTCTAATGACGAGTGCGACAGAGACGCCTTACACACCACTGTGTATACAGACGTATCACCGAACCGGCATTTCGTATATCAGGTATACGGTGCTTCGAGAGTGCTCACTTTCGCCAATACGTCAATCTGTCAGACTTACGACTTCCGACGGCTGACTATCGAGAATTCCTGGCCGCCCTCGCCCTCCGCTCAGCGTTCGCAAACCCTTTCGGGCCAACGGCCTGAACAGGGTGGCCCACAGTTTCAAGAAGCGTAAGGCAAGGAGCGCGTTCCTCGGGCGGCTTACCTTCGACGGGCTCGGGTGAGCGCCGGCGCCGGCGCGGGTGCCGGTCAGCACGGCCGTCCGGCACGAACGGCAGCGTCAGCGAGGCCGCCAGCGTCACGTCCTCGGGCGCCGAAAAGCCGGCGACCCCGATCGTGACCGACGCCTGCGCGACGTTCAACCGCAGGCTCCGGTGCCACCGATCCCAGCACGACAACAGGCTCGAATAGTTCGAGTCGGTCGTCCTCGCTTCGCGTCGAGTGATGGATGCCGTGCATCCGCGGCGTGACCAGGAACGGCACGAGCGACCGTTCCGGCGTCGATGGGCAGCGCCAGGTTGCTGTGGTGAAAGACGATCGGACGCGAACAGCATCTGCTGCCACAGCCGCAGGGTCTCGCGATCGACGCCCAGCAGCAGCACCTGCGCCGCCCTGAAGCCCGCCGCCATCGAGAGCTCGCCGAAGTGGAACCGCAGGCCGGTGGTGCTGTCGAGATCGAGATCGATGTGGTGCACCGCATGAAACCGCCACAGGAACGGCACGCGGTGATTCAGGCGATGCCAGAGATACAGCGTGTAGTCGAGCAGCAGGAAGCCGACGACGACCCGCAGCGCCCTGCGGCAACGGCAGCCACCGGAGCAGCCCGAGCCTGCCGCCGTTCCGGCCAGGCGCCTGCACCGGCGCCACCACCGGCCATTCGCTCGCCGCCGTCGTCGCGCCGGCGAGCAGCCAATCACCAGGTTGCGGCCGACGCGATCCGGCGCCCGGCTCCTTCCGCACTCCGCAGCGGGCGCAGCCGTTCGACGACGGACGAGCGCGCCCAGCGGCGACGCCAAACGCCAGCCATCGCCAGCGCCTCGACATCAGAGTTTGGGCACCATCCACGGCACGACGTACGCCTGCAGCATGGCCAGCGACGCCCATCAGGGCGGTCAGGATCAGGCTGTGCATGATCACCTTGGCGAGGATCTCGCCTTCGCGCCCGACGGCGCCGACGCCCGCGGCGCCGACCGACAGGTTCTGCGGGCTGATCATCTTCCCCATCACGCCCGCCGAACTGTTGGTGGCGCGCCATCAGCACCGGATCGAGCCCCGACAGCTTCGCGGTGGTCGCCTGCAGCGGGCCGAACAGCGTGTTCGACGAGGTGTCGCTGCCGGTGAGGAACACGCCGATCATGCCGAGCCACGCCGAGAAGAACGGAAACAGCACGCCGGTCTTCGCGAGCGCGAGCGCCATCGACGAGGTCATGCCCGGAGTAGTTCATCACCGTGGCGATCGAGAGAATGAACGCGATGGTGATCACGGGCAGCCGCAGCTGGCGAACGCGTCTTCCCGAGCGTCGTCGCCGAGCGCGCTGGCGGGCGACGCCGTACATGCAGCATCGGCACGAACGCGAGCAGCGACGCGAGGAACACGAGCGTGCCGGCGGCGGCCAGAAAATCGAGCCGATAGGTCAGCGGGTACGGGCTCGACGCCGCGACGACCGGCGCCTCGCGCTGGACCAGCGCCGCCGGCTTGCCGTCCTGCATCCGGTAGGCGCCGGGCCAGTTGAACTCCCAGACCGGAAAGCGGAACCCCTGCGGGTCGACGGCGGCGCTCGCGCCCACCCACGGATCGGGACACAGCCGATTGCCGCCCTGTCCGCACTTCAGCAGCGCCGTCACGTTGGCCGGCGGCTGCAGCGTTCGACAGGCCCGCGAAGTTCCCGATCTGGCCGATCAGCACGGTGCACGATCAGGATGCCGTAGGTCGCATACGCGCGAAACACGCGGCTCGGCGTGTCGGGCGTCGCCGCCGGCGGCGGCGACGGCGAGCCGCGCGCCTTCGGTGAATTCCTCGGCCGGCTGCCAGACGCGCAGGAGCAAGGCGACCGCGGTCAGCGACACCAGCGCGGACAGCGCGTCGGTCAGCTCCGGCCCGACGAAATTCGAGACCGTGAACTGGCCGATCGCGAACGTGCCGCCGGCGACCAGCACCGCCGGCCAGACTTCGACCATGCGCCGCCAGCCGGCGTACAGCACGACGAGATACGCGGGAATCGACCAGCGAGAAGATCGGCAGCTGACGCCCGACCATCGCCGACAGCGCGCGGGTCGTCGTCTGCGTGTCGTGGCCGAGCATCGGCGCGAGCAGGCCGCCCAGCGTCGTGACCGGAATGCCGAGCGAGCCGAACGCGACCGGGGCGGTGTTGGCGATGAGCGCCAGCGACGGCGGCCATGATCGGCTCGAAGCCGAGGCCCGCCAGCATCGACGCGGTGATCGCGACCGGCGCGCCGAAGCCGGCAATGCCTTCGATGAGCGCGCCGAAGCAGAACGCGACGAGCAGCAGCTGGATGCGGCGATCGCCGGTCAGCCGCGGCGAGCGATCGGCGGATGACGTCGAAGTCGCCGCTCTCCACCGACAGGTTGTAGAAGAAGACCGCGCTGACCACGATCCAGCTGATCGGCCACAGGCCGAACGCCATGCCGTGCGTGGCGGCGGCAATCGTCAGCGACAGCGGCATGCCCCACACCAGCCACGCCAGGACGAACGCCGTCGCCGCCGCGGCCACCGCGGCGCGCCACGGCGCGACGCGGAGCACCGCCAGCAGCAGCGCGAGCAGGAGCGGCGGGATCGACGCGACGAGCGCCGAGAAGAGCACGCTGCCGCCGACCGGGTTGTAGACCTGATGGAAGAGTTCGGTCATGTCGCTGCGATGTCCAGTCGATCGCGTGCGGGCGCGCGGTCGTTCCGGATCGCCGCTCCTCGGATCACGCCTCGGTCGGCCAACCGGCCCTCCGCCAAAACGGAAGGCGCGCACAACTGCCCGCGAACTGTAGATTGTTGCGGTCAAATGGTCAACGACGACTCTGCGCGCGCCCGACGAAAAACCCGCGGGCTGATCACGCCGGCGCCCTGAAGGCGGCGAGAAACCGGAGAGCCGCCAGGCCGGGCATGAAGAAGTACGCTCCGCCCTTCACCGTCACGAAGCGCGGCACCGCCGCGGTCCGCTGCGGCGCCGGGCCGCCGGGAATGGTCATGTAGCTCGGCGGATCGCCCGCGCTGCCGTTGTTGCCGGCGATCGGATCCTTGTTGTCGTGGAGGCCGCCGAAGCGCGGGTTGTTGCACCACGTCTGCTGCACGAACTCGAACTGGCTCTGATGCTCGCGTTCACGCAGAAGAAGTGGATGCCGCGCGCCTCGCCGTCGTCGCGCAAGCGCGGCCAGCGCCTGCCGCCGTCGGCGCCGCCGGGATCGTCGAGGACGCGCGGATCGAACAGCGGCGGGCCGAACACCCGCCCGCGACGGAGCAGACGATGCGCCTCCGACATGCTGAGCGATTGCTCGGTCGCGTACGGCTTGATGACGTCGCGCGGGTTGACGCGGCGCACGTGCGCGCCGAGCGGGCACGCGAAGCCGTCCGGCGTCGTCTTTGTAGAGGAAGTCGTCGCGGTCGCCGAGCCGCGGGTTGTCCGTATCCGGCGTCAGGGCGAGCGGCGCCCCGCTCGGCCAGCGCCCGACGCACCGCGACGCCAGCCAGACCATGTAGGCGGGATCCTCGCTCCCGCGCGCGCGAACCGCTTCGCGCTTCATGAACTGCCAGAAACCGGCGACATCCTGCTGGAGCTTGCGGTAGACGCACGTACGAGCCGTTGCGGCCGAGATCGCGCAGCCGCTCGTGCGCGTGATAGGGATTCTCCAGCGGCGGCAGGATCGAGGCGCCGTCGAGGTCTGCGCCGACGACCGGCGTCGGCGGCGACGATCCCGTAGTGGTTCGGGTATCCGAGGATGAACTCGCCGGTCGGCACGCCGTTGCCGGTGATGCCCTGAATCGATGGCTGTCCGATCCCGTCGTGGAATCCGAACGGCTCGCGATTGGTCTCCGGCCGGTATCCGCTCTGCACACCGCCCGGCAACTCGCGCACACCCTGGGCGGTGCCGTCGAGGAATCGTCGCGCTGGGCCCGACACACCGCGTCCAGGTCAGGCGCCGATGCGGCGTGAACGATCACCACCGCGTGGATCGGCGGATTGTCGGGACCGCCGATCTCCCAGTGCGCGGGCGCGCTCTCGTCGGTGTCGCCGAGGATCGCCGAGCGGTCCGGGCGCGCGATGTCTTCCTGGAACTCGATCGGAAAGCTGCAGAGGACGCGCGGCGGCAAGCCCGAGCGCCGCGAGCCCGGCGGCTGTCACCGCCAGGTTGATCGCCGACGTGGGCTTGATCTTCGTGCCGTCCGGCGCCACCGGCCACGGCGCGGAGGTCATGATCGCCGGGGCGATCGCCTCGAGCCACGCCTGTGCGCGAGCACGATCCTGGAACTCCACGAACAGGTAGCGTGGCCAGCGGCAGGTGGCCGTAGCCGCTCGTGAGAAATCCCTGGATGTCGCGCGAGCATCCCGTCCGCGAGGCGATCGGCAGCGGACGTCACTCATCACCTCGATTGGGCCAGCGCCCGGTCGTTGACGATGTTCAGCACCGTCTCGTCGGGATACGCGCTGAAGAAGATCTCGGCCGGCACCTGGTGCGAGCGCAGGAAGCGCTTGAACGCCGGCAGGTCTCTGGCGCCGTCGGGCGGGAACCCGATCGCGGTGTTCCAGATCGCGTCGAGCCCCGACAGGATCATCTCGGCGAACTCGTCGATGTAGCTTTCCCACGATCCGTCGTAGTCGCTCAGCATGCACCAGCCGCCGGCCCTCGTCGATGAGCAGCCAGCGCACGAAGTGGATCGTGCTGATCCCGATGAGCGAGCCGGGCGGCGCGAGCCGGTTCGCGAACGAGTCGATCGCCGCCATCACCGCCCCGACGCGGCGGGCCTGCTGCGGCTCGACGACGGTGACCAGGGTCAGCTGGTTCTGGGTGATCGCGTCTTCCCGAAACGACGGCAGCCCGCCGCCGCCCGTCGACGATGGGATTTCGTCCCCGGGCGCCAGCGGCGCCCATGCCGCGCAGTGGTCCAGCGCGACGCTGCTGCAGGCCGATTCTCGCGGCGGCAGGCGGTTCCTCGTCATCCAGTTGAAGAGACGGAAGACGGGGTACCGCCCGAGGCTCGCGGTGACGGTCGCTGGTGCCCTCGAAGACGTTGCGGAAGCCCCACCGGCCGATCGCCTTGACCCCGTCGACCACGACCGGCGCGGCGCGGATCAGTTGCGCGAGCCGTTCCGCGATCGTCCGCATGACGGGCGCCGGCGCGCCGCGTCGAGCCGCTCGCGAAGAGCGCGGCCTCTCGCGATGTGGCGATGGATCGACTCGACCGTCTCGTCGCGAAACGCGATGTAGAACGCGTTCGGCGCGAGCGCGTGGGCCCGGACGAAGTCGGCGAAGCGCTCGACGCCGCTGTACGCCTCGCACGCGCCCCAGATCGCCGACATGTCGGTCGTGATCGCGACCAGCTCGGCGAGGTGATCGTCCAGGTGGCCGTCGTAGTTCGACGAAAAGAGCAGGCGCTTCCTGCCGGCGCCGCGGTCGGGATCATCGAGAATCGCGAAGCGCGCGAAATGAATCCGGCGGCTGCGGCAGAACTCGATCCGCGGCCCGGCGCCGTCGCGCGCCCTCGTGCCGCGGATGTCGTCGCCGATGGCGCGCAGCACCGCGCGAAGCGGCTCGTCGCCGCCCGGTCGCAGCGCGGCCAGAACAGTCGAGACCTTGTGGCGGCATGCTGACGCGTCGTCGGTGCCGTCATCGTAACCGCGAACGGTAAGATAGCTGTCGCAAATGATTGATGCTCCTGGCGAGGGCGTCCGGCTGGACGTCTGGCTCGACGTCGCGTGCCTGTTCCGGACGCGCTCGGAAGCCCAGAACGCGTGCCGCGCCGGAAAGGTCGCGGTCAACGGCCAGGCGGCAAAGCCGAACCGTCACCTTCGCAGTGGCGACGAGCTCGAGATCGACCGCCCGTTGGGGAAGAAACAGCGCGTCAAGGTCCGCGGCCTCGCCGACCGTCACATCGCGAAGGCCGAGGCGCGCAAGCTGTAGCGAGGATCTGACTCCCCGCCGACGCCGGAGGAGATCGAGGTGCGGCGAATCGAGCGGATGTTCCGGGCCGCCCGCCCGCTGCGCTCGCCGGACAAACGCGACCGGCGCGCGCTCAGGAAGATGTCGGGGAAGGACTAGGAACGCATTGCGCAATTAGGAATTCAGAATTCAGGATTAGGAATTCATGGTGCGAATTCTTAATTCCAAATTCCGACTCTTAATTGTGCGACGTGCTTTTACCCGGCCGGTTGCCGATATCCCCACCGGTGTGGCCGGTGCCCTGCCGGTAATTGCGCGTCCCGCCGGTTTCGGTGCCGAGACCGCCGGTGACGCCTTCGGTGACGTCGCGCGAGCCCGAGTGCTGCGATCGATCGTGCTGCGATCCGCCGACCATCGACTCGACATCCGCTTCATCGCTGCTCGAGTGCTTGCCTGACTTGACGGGCTCTTCGGTTCCCGGTTTCGGATTGATGTCGCCAAGAATGCCCGACTGTATCTTGTCCTTAGCCATGCGGCCTCCTGCGAGTTTTGTCGCAAGCACTGGTGCCACGAAGCATGGTTGGGCTGACGGCGGGATCAGGTATTGCACGTCGGCAGTATCGGACACTGATGGCTATGACGTCGCGGAGTACAGCTCGTCGAACGAGACGCGGATTTGGCGGATGCGTGCTCGTGGCGACGGTCGCCTGCCTGTCGATCGTCACGCCGGGCGCGCAGAGCGGGACCGTCAAGATCGCGTTCTACAACATCCGCTCCGGTCAGGGCATCGAGGCGATGCGCGGCCACACGACGCCGTTTTCGGCCACCGTCAACTGCGATCCGAAAGCGGGCGCGGTCAACGCGTGGGGCGTCGGGATGGTGCAGCAGGAGCTCGTCAGCGCCATCAAGAACGACGCGTCGGTCATCGCCCTCGGGCTGGCGGAGGCCTGGAACTGCGGATCGTCGGATCACGTGCGCCGTGTGCTCGAGTGGAAGGCGGACTCGTCCGAGCGCAACGGTGTCGCGCTGATCGCGCGGCACGGCTTTTCCGGCCCGGTCGACTGGCTGCAGCTCGACACGTCGAAGAACAGGAACCCGCGCGACACGATGTGGGTCGTCCACGGCCGCGTGTGCACGACGGCGGCCTGTGGCACCACCGTCGACGTCTACGCCGCGCACTGGTCAGGAACGGGCCGGAAGGCATGCAGACCTCGGACCGGCAGGCCCAGCAATCGATCGAGTTCATGAGCAAGCCCGGCAGGCCGCACGCATTGGTCGGCGACCTGAATGTGTTCGAGGGGCCGGCTGCGGTGTGCAAACAGCCGCCGAACAATACGTCGCTCGGGTTTCTCCGGCGCGCCGGCTATGTCGACGCCTGGCCCACCGTCAACGGCGCCGCCGAAGGCTACACCGGCATGATCAACCGGGCGGGCTGCGGGGCTCCTGAAGGCTACGTCTGGAAGCGCATCGACTACGGGTGGTCGAAGGGGCTGACTCCGGTCGGCATGAAGCGCTTCGGCGTGGTCCCGGTTGGCGAGGCCGCGCCGTCCGATCATCTCGGCATCATCGTCGAGTACGCGATCCCGCGATGATGAGACGTGCGTAGCGTCCGCCTTTAGGCGGACCGTCACGGTCCGGCTAAAGCCGGACACTACGTGCGTGAAACGGCTCGAGCCGTCCGGCCGGTTGCTGCGCCAGCTTGACCCAGACTCGCAGCACTTCGGCGACGCTCCACGCCTGCGCGATGCACCCGCGCGGCGTGAACGGCGGCATCGGCGTCGAAGACCTCGCTGATCGATCCGACGCACGCCATCGTCCAGGTGCGGGACGAAGCCCTCGAGGGCGCGGCGCGCGCCCTCGAGATCGTCCGGGTAGACCTTCAGCCAGGCGTCGACGAACGGCCCGACCAGCCAGCGCCCAGACCGTGCCCTGGTGATAGGCGGCGTCGCGGGCGCGCAGGTCGCCGAAGTAGCGCGCCTTGTAGTCGGCGTCGCCGGGCGCCAGCGAGCGCAGGCCGACCGGCGTGACCAGCCGCTCGCGCACGACGCGCATCACCGGCTCCCAGCGCTCGCGCGCCAGCACCGGGTGCGGCAGCGCGATGGCCAGCACCTGATTCGGGCCGGCACTTCGCGTCGCTGGTCCCGGCGACGTTGTCGACGTCGACGATGTCGAAGAGATAGCCGCGGTCCGGCGTACCAGAAGCGCTCGTTGAACGATCGCCCGGCCTGTTCGGCGCGCTCGCGGTACTCGGCGGCCGGGTCGCCATGCTCCTCCGCCCATCGCTCCATCAGCTTCAGCGCGTTGAACCAGAGCGCGTTGATCTCGACGGCCTTGCCGCGGCGCGGCGTCACCACCCAGTCGTCGACCTTCGCGTCCATCCAGGTGAGCTGGTAGCCCTCGGCGCCCTGCGTGCAGCAGCCCGTCGCGCTCGGATCGACGCCGATGCCGAAGCGCGTGCCGCGCACGTGGCACGCGACGATCTGCTTGCAGCGTCGGATACAGCAGCCGCGAGCGTCAGCGCGATCGTCGGTGCAGTCGACGTAGCGCTGCGACGGCGTGGAAGAACCACAGCGTCGCGTCGGCGGTGTGATAGAGCCCTTCCTTCTCGCCCTCCGGGAACATGTTCGGGATCAGGCCGTCGCGCACGTAGTGCGCGAACGTCCGCAGGATGTAGCCGGCCTCGACGTGGCGGCCGGTGACGAGCGTCAGCCCTTCGAGGCTGATCATCGTGTCGCGGCCCCAGTCGGTGAACCAGTGATAGCCGGCGATCACGGTCCGCACCTCGTCGCCGTAGGCGCGCGCGCGCGCGACTTCCTCGGTGCGGCCGGCCGGCGTGATGATGAACTGATCCGCGGCGAGCACCAGCTCCGCGGCCACGCCGTCCTGGGCCTCGGGCGGTGCGTGGGCGATCAGCCGCTGACGGCGCCGGCGCTCCGCGTCGAGCGCGCCGAGCCGGTTCCATCACGCTCATCGTCTCGAAGGTTTCCGTGGACGCGACGAGCGTCGCCGGCTTGCCCGGCCCGCAGCGACAGCCGGAACACGCCAGGGCTCCAGAGATCGCCGCGCGCCTGGTAGCCGCGGCTCTCTTCGACCGGATAGAGCACGTTGTCGATCCGGGTGCTCTTCAGCGTGAACGTCGCATCGTCGCCCCAGAGCTTCAGCGCGCAGCGGCGGCAGCGGGCTGCCCGGCCAGGCAGATCTCGTACTCGCTCGCCGACCGCGCGCACTTCATACGGCCAGCCGAGCGGCTCGCTGACCGGCGATTCCTGCGGACGGAAGTTCACCGACGGGCGCAGCGCGAGCTCCACGCGTCGCGGCGCCGGAGACGAGCTCGCATCATCACGTGCACGGTGTTCTGCATGTGCGGCAGGAAAATCCGCTTCTCGACGACCAGCCCCTCGATGTCGTAGCGCCAGACCGGCAGGCCGGCTTCGAGGCGGAACTCGGTGAGGTAACCGGTGCCGTGGGCATCCGGCGCGTCGCCCGATCGTTCGCGCGCCGCCGATCTCGACCGCACGTCCGCCGTCAATCGTCACCTGCTCCGCCACGTGGCTCAGCATCACCGTGCGGCCGAGCGGCGCCGGGAGCGCGGCGATGAGCACGCCGTGGTAGCGACGCGTGATCACGCCCGGCGACCGTGCCCGAGGCGTAGCCGCCCAGCGCGTTGGTGACGAGCCACTCGCGCGTGGCCGGCGCGGCGGCGTCGCTCGTTTCAGGGGGCGGCCAGGAAAGGCGGCGAATCGGCTCAGTCATGCGGTGTGTCATCAGGCGGTCCGGCGGACGAGCGGGAGTGGGACGTTCCGAGACGCAGCGGTCCCGGGCTCAACACGAGCGCGCACTCGCGCGGAATCACCCAGGTCCCGTCGGGCCAGAGCTCAGCGTGCCGCTGCCGCCGTAGCACGGCGTCCTCGCTCGACCACCGGCAGGTCCAGTCGGCATCCGGCGGCGGCGCCAGCAACGGCTCCGCGCATCGACGGGCGGCGGATGTCGGGCCCGAGGTTGACGATGAGCACGCGGTCGTCGAGGTGATCGGGCGTGAAGAAGCGGAGCGCGAACGCCGACGGCGCGAGCACCGCGCCGTCGACGCCGCCACGGCTGCTGCAGGCCGAACGCCGTGTCGTCGCGCCGCAGCCGCAACAGGTCGATGTGCAGCGCGTAGGCCGCGGCGTGGGTCGCGCGTTCGTCGAGATCCAGCGTGCACCGCGCGAATGTCGCCGGGTCGCCGGGATCGGCGAGGACGTTCCGATCGACGAGATCCACGATGCTGGGAAACTGCCGGAGAAACTCGCCGCGTCCGTTGCGAACGGCGGCGGCCAGCTCCGGCTCGAAATCGGCGAAATAGAGGAACGGCGCCGAGGCCGCGAACTCCTGCCCCTGGAACAGCATCGGCGTGCCTGGCGACAACAGCAGCAGCGCCGTCATCGCGCGCCAGCGGCCCGGGCTGGTCAGCCGGTCGCCGCGCAGCCCGCGCGCGGTGTTGGCGACCTGATCGTGGTTCTGCAGGAAGATCGACGAACGCGGACGGCGGCAGATCCCAGCGCCGGCGTGCCGCGGCGATTGCTGCTGCCAGTGGTAGTACTGGCCCTGGAAGAGGCAGCCGTATTTCACCGCCGAGATGAACTCCTGCGGCTCGCCGCGCGTGTCGGTGTAGTAGGCCTCGGCGCGGCCGGTGAGCGCCACCATCGCGCTGTGATGGAAGTCGTCGTTCCACAGCGCGTCGAGGCCGCAGCCGCCCTCGGCGAGCGGCCGCACCAGCCGCGTGTCCTGCGGCTCGTTCTCCGCGACGATGACGATCCGGCGGCGTCCCGCCGCTTCGCGCGCGCGCGCGCGCCGACGGCGGTCACGATGTACTCGGCGGATCGATCGTAGATCTGCTGGGTCGCGTCGAGGCGCAGTCCGTCGAGGTGGAACTCGTCGATCCAGTAGCCGGCGTTGGCCGATGAAGAACTCGCGGACCGGCGCCGCGTCGGCGCCGTCGAAGTTGATCGCGTCGCCCCACTCGTTGTCGTAGCGATCGGTGAAATACGCGGGCGAGAACGCGCGCAGATAGTTCCCGACCGGCCCGAGATGGTTGTAGACGACGTCGAGGATGACGGCCGACGCCGCAGCCGTGCGCGCGGTCGACGAAGCGCCGGAAGTCGTCGGGCGAGCCGTAGAGGCGCGTCGGCGCGTAGAGGTCGACGCCGTCGTAGCCCCAGCCGAAGCGCCCGTCGAACTCGGCGACCGGCATCACCTCGATCATCGTGACGCCGATCGCGCGCCAGCTCCGGCAAGCTCGCGCGCGGCGCGCCGCCCACGTGCCCGTCGGGCGTGAACGTGCCGACGTGCAGCTCGTAGACGACCTGGCCGCCGATCGCGCGCCCGCCCACGCGTGATCGGTCCAGGCGAAGTCGCGCGGGTCGACGATCACCGACGGGCCGTGCGGCCCGTCTGGCTGAAATCGAGACGCGGGATCCGGATAGAGCGTCTCGTCGTCGTCCAGCTTGAAGCGGTAGCGATCGCCGGTCGAGGCCGTGACGACACCGCCGAAGTAGCCCTCGCCATCTGGCTCGAGTGGGGTCGGCTCGCCGGATTCGGTGACGACCTCGACCCGCCTGGCGCGCGACGCCCAGACGCGCACGTGGGTCGTCTGCGAATCGATCGGTTCCGCGCCGATCGGCAGGCGCCGGTGGAAGCGGGAGGGAGGGGGCGAAGCTGGAGAGGAGCTAGACGCGCGCTCTGGCATCGTGGTCGAGCCAACTCGGGTGCACGAACGGCGACCGGACGCCAGCTCAACCTGGCACCGCGCTCGAATCGAGCACGTGCCGGACCTTCCGCGCAAAGGCGTCCGGCGTGAACGGCTTCTGGAGAAACGACGAGCCCGGCGTCAGCTCGCGATGCATGAGCGCGTGATCCGTGTAGCCCGACATGAACAGGACCTTCATCGTCGGACGCACCGTGTGAAGGCGCTCGGCGGTTTCGCGGCCGCTCATGTGCGGCATCACGACGTCGGTGACCATCAGGTGGATGTCGTCGGTGTGACGCTCGGCCACGCGCAGCGCATCGACGCCGTGCCGCGCTTCGAGGACGACGTAGCCGTGCCGGCGCAGCACCTCGCGGGCCAGCGTCCGCACCGCATCTTCGTCCTCGACGAGCAGCACGGTTTCCCAGCCGTGCGGCGGAGTCGCCGGGCTTGCCGGTGTCGGTGGTCCTCGGCAGCCGACGGGTCTGCGCCGGCGGCAGGTAGACCTTGAAGACGGTGCCGTGCCCCGGCTCGCTGTAGACCCAGATGTAGCCGCCGCTCTGCTTCACCATGCCGTACACGGTGGCCAGGCCGAGGCCGCTGCCCTGGCCCTGCTCCTTCGTCGTGAAGAAGGGCTCGAACACGCGCGCGCGCGTCGCCGCGTCCATGCCGACGCCGGTGTCGCCGACCGTCGAGCATCACGTACGGCCCGGCTTCATCGCGACGTGCGTCGACGACGTAGGCCTCGTCGAGCTCGACGTTCGCCGTCTCGATGGTCAGCTGACCGCCGAGCGGCATCGCGTCGCGCGCGTTGACCGCCAGGTTGACGAGGATCTGCTCGATCGAGGCCGGATCGACGCGCACCGGCCGCAGGTCGGCCGCCAGCGCGGTGACGAGCTCGACGTCCTCGCTGATCAAGTCGGCGCAGCATCTTCTCGAGCTGCCGGACCAGCGCGTTGATGTCGACGACCTGCGGCTGCAGCATCTGCCGGCGGCTGAAGGCCAGCAGCTGCCGCGTCAGCGCGGCGGCGCGCTCGCCCGCCGACTGAATCTCGCTGAGGTCCTGCCGCATCGGGCTGCCTTCCGGGACGCTCGTCGAGCGATCAGGCTGCAGTAGCCGAGAATCGCCGTCAGCAGGTTGTTGAAGTCGTGCGCGACGCCGCCGGCGAGCTGGCCGACCGCCTCCATCTTCTGCGCGTGGCGCAGCTGGTCTTCGAGCTTCCGGCGCTCGGTGATGTCGCGCGCGGTCACGACGATCGCGCCGACCGACGGATCATCGAGGCGATTGACGCCGACGCCTTCCATGATCCGCCAGTCGCCGTCCGAGTGCTGGAAGCGCACTTCCTGGCTGACCGACCCGCGCGGTTGGTTGAGCGTCTCGGCCATGCTGGCGCTGACCGTCTCACGATCGTCGGGATGGATGAAGTCGAAAATCGAGCGGCCGAGCATCTGCGGCAGCGGCCAGCCGAGGTGCCGCTCGGACGAAGGGGTGACGTAGGTGATCCGCCCCTCCGCGTCGATTAGCAGCAAGGCATCGGAACTGTTCTCGACCAGCGCGCGGAACCGCTCCTCGCTGGCGCGCAGCGCCGCCTCGGCGTGCCAGCGCTGCCGTTCTTCGGCGTGGAGCGCGAGGGCGTGGCGAATCGCGCGCTCGAGCGCTTCCACCGAGAGGTTCGCCTTGCTGAGATAGTCGGCGGCGCCCGGCTTCATGGCCTCGACCGCGACCTCTTCGGCCCCCGGCTCGTCAGCACGATCACCGGCGTCTCGATGCCGCGCCGCCGGATGTCTCGCAGCAGGCTCACGCCGTCGCGGGCGCCGAGCCAGTAGTCGAAGAAGGCGACATCGAAGGACTGCGCCGCGAACGCCTCGAGCGCATCGTCGCATGACGTGGCGATCTTCATCGTCCGCATCGGGCCACCCTTCGCCCGTCTGCAGGAATGCGATGACCATCTCGGCGTGCTCTCGATGGCGTCGTCGACGACGAGAAGACGAAGCGGGGCGCCCATCGCGTCAGCGGCGGAAGATTCCGGTGATTTTGCTTCCGAGCCCACGGAAAAATCCCTCGATGGCGCGCGTGGTCCGCTGCTTGAACGTGCCGCGGTGGACCGAGCACAGGGCAGATGGCACCGAGTCCCCTCTTTGAAGAACTCAGGTGTAGGTCGGGCACCCTCGACCGGTTGCAGCGTACGACACACTGCAGAGCTCTTCGCCGTGCAGGCCTGGCGCGACCTCGAACTCGCGCGCAGGCAACTGACGTGCCGTCCGCTTCATGAAGTCGGCCCAGATCGGCAGCGCCACGCGCGCGCCATACGCGTCGCGTCCGATCGGCGCCGGCTGATCGAATCCGACCCATACGCCGACGACCACCGACGTCGAAAAGCCGACGAACCAGGCGTCGTGATAATCGTCCGTCGTGCCGGTCTTGCCGCCGACCGGCCCGCGACGCCGAGCGAGCGGGCCGCGGCGCCGGTGCCGCGGTCGATGACGTCGCGCAGCATCGCAGGTCATCTGAAACGCCACGGCTTCGGGCTGATGAGCTGCTCGCGCCTCGCACGGGACGATCGAGGACCTGGCGCGCCGCCGGCGTCGAACACGCTGATGATGCCGCGCGGCCGCGCCGACCTCGCCGCCGCCCGGAAACATCGTGTAGGCCGCCGTCAGATCGAGCGGCGAGCACCAGGCCGGTGCCGAGCGCCAGCGACGGCACGTCCGGCAGACCGCTGCAGCCCGGCGTCGCTCGCGAGCCGCAGCACGGCGCGCGATGCCGACGCGCTGCTGAAGATCGGCGGCCGCGGCGTTGTTCGATTCGAGCAGCGCGGCGCGCAGCGTGAGCTGCGTCGGCGCTGCTCGCCCTGCGCCGCTGCGCGGGCGTCCACTCGGGATCGCTCGGGCGCGCGTGACGTGGCGCAGATTCGTGAGCACCGACACCGGCGAGTAGCCGTGCGCGAGCGCCGCCGCGTACACCAGCGGCTTGAACGCCGAGCCAGGCTGCCGCCGGCTGCGCACGGCGCGGTTGAACGTGCTGCGCGCGTAGTCGGCGCCGCCGACCATCGCCAGGATGTCGCCGGTCGCCGGATCGATCGCGACGAGCGCCGCCTCGAGCCCGGGCGGTCGCAGCCGCTCGAGCCCGCGGCGACCGCCCGCTCGGCGGCATCCTGCAGCGCCGGCAGGAACGCCGTGTGGACCTGCCAGTCGGGCGGATTGTCGCCGCCGAACTCGTTGCGGAACTGCTGGCGCAGGTAGTCCTTGGCCCAGCCGCGCGCGCGGTCGCCCGGCTGAGCGATACGGCTGGATCCGCGGCGGTCGCGCGCGCCGGCCGCCTCTTCCTGCGCCGGCGTGATGAACCCCTGCTCGCGCATCTGCGCGAGCACGAGATGGCTGCGCTCGAGCGCGCCGTCGTAGTTGCGTCCAGGGCGAGAGCGCCGACGGCGCCCGCATCAGCCCGGCGATGAACGCCGCCTCCGGCAGCGTGACGGCTCTTCGCCGGCTTCCGGAACAGGTGCTGCGACATCGTCTCGACGCCGTAGACGCCGGCGCTGAGGTAGACGCGGTTCAGGTAGAGCTCGAGGATCTGCGGCTTGGTGAGCTGCGCCTCGATGCAGCAGCGCGATGCCGGCTTCCTTGACCTTCCGGCCGTAGGTGCGGACGTTCGAGAGAAAGAGCGTGCGCGCGAGCTGCTGCGTCAGCGTGCTGCCGCCTTCGGCGCGCCCGCCGCTGCTGGACGTCGCGGACGACGGCGCGCGCCGAGGCCGATCGGATCGATGCCCGGGATGGTGATAGAAGCGCCGATCTTCGACCGGCGACGACCGCGTGCTGAAGGTCGGGGGCGATCTCGATCAGCGGACGTCGTGCCGCTGCTCGTCGAGCCGGAACCACGGCTGGCCGTCGGCGCCGTAGAACACGGTGTCGCCGACTGCCGCGCGTCAGCCGATGCACGCGCGACGGCGTAACGCGACGAGCCAGACGCCGACACCGCGCCGCCGACGATGAGCGCGACGACGAGCGCCAGCGCGATCCATTCGGTGATCGCGGCGCGGCCGCAGCAGGTTCAGCGGCGTCCTTTCGTCGGAACGGCTTCGCGTCGTCCTGTCCTCTGCGGCGCTCCAGCGGACGCGCGTGGAACAGCGCGATCGCGAAGATCACGACGATCAGGCCGAGCGAGAGCCACTTCGGGACTTCGAGATGCGACGTAGCCGCTCGCCGTGGCAGGTAATCGAGCGAGCAGCTTGATGCCGACCCACGCGATGATGACGAAGGCGCCGTCGACGAGCGTCGGATAGCGCTCGACCAGCGCGAGCAGCTGCCCGATGACCAGCCGCATCATCACGATGCCGATGATGCCGCCGGTCAGAGATCGACCCACGCGCTTCGGCGACATCGCCACCGCCACGAGGATCGAGTCGATCGCGAACGCGAGGTTCGGTCAGCTCGACGCTTGACGACCGTCGCCCAGAAGGCGCTCAACCCGAGCCACGGCTGCGCCTGGGTGGCGACTGCGCGCTCCTCGGCGGTCTTGCCGCCCCTAGAAGTGGCGAGTAGGTCGAGATACGAGCAGATAGAGGCCGCCGAGCAGCTTCACCCAGACCGACCCGCATCAGGTAAATCGCGAGCAGGGTGGCGATGATGCGGAACGCGAACGCGCCGATGAGGCCGTAGTGCGAGCGCCTGCGGTGCTGCTGCGCTTCGGCAGGCCGAGCACCATGACGGCGATGCACCAGGGCGTTGTCGGCGCTGAGCGAGACCTTCGAGGGCGACCGAGAAGGGCGATGGTCACGAGAGTCGGACGCTTCAATCATTCGCTGACCAGAATACTACTGCTCAAGTTGACACGGGCCGTATCAGGTCCTACATTCGGATCGGCGCACGGTTGTCGCAGGGCACGTTATGGAGCTCGATCAGGACCTCTTCTTCATCAGCATGCGCCGCGCGCATGCTCGGGATGCATCCGCAGACGCTGCGGAAGTACGAGCGGCTCGGCCTGATGCAGCCGACGCGCACGATCGGCAGCATGCGGCTCTACTCGCGCGACGAGCTGGAGCGGCTCAAGCTCATCAAACGGCTCGTGGACGACGCCGGGCATCAACCTCGCGGGCGTGCAGCGCCTGCTGTCGATCGCCGCCGTCGTCGCAGCGGCTGCGGCCGCTGATGCGCGACGACGCGCTGTCGACGCGCGACGCGCGGCGACGTCTCGCCCAGGAGCTCGACGAGATTGAGCCGGATGCTCGGCATTTGCGAACTAGCGATGGATTTCAAGGACTACTACTCGACGCTCGGCGTGGCGAAGACCGCCAGCCGAGAAGGAAATCAAGCAGGCGTACCGCAAGCTGGCGCGCAAGCACCATCCCGACGTCAATCCCGGCGACAAGTCCGCCGAGACGCGCGTTCAAGGACATCAACGAGGCGTACGAAGTCCTCGGCGATGCCGACGAAGCGCAAGAAGTACGACGAGCTCGGCGCGAACTGGCGGACGTACGAGCAGGCCGGCGCCGGCGGCAGCGGGATTCGATCCGAGCCAGGGCGGATGGAACGCGCAGCGGCGCGCGGCGGTCCCAGGGCGGCGGCTTCCGCACGATGACCGAAGACGAGATGCGCGAGATGTTCGGGGACGCGAACCCGTTCTCCGATTTCTTCCAGACGTTCTTCGGCGGCAGCGCGCGGCCGGGAGCCGCGGGGGCGCGCGCGCGGGCCGCGCGCGGCCGCGCGGCGGCCCGCGCCGGCCGCGACATCGAGCAGGAGATGGAGCTGCGGCTCGAAGACGCTTACAACGGCGCGATGCGGCGCTTCTCGATGCAGCACGACGGCCAGGCGCGCACCGTCGACGTGCGGATTCCGGCCGGCGTCGGCGACGGCTCGCGCGTGCGCGTCGCCGGCGAAGGCGAGCCGGGCGTCGGGCGGCGCGCAGGCCGGCGATCTGTATCTGCGGATCCGGCAGGCCCCGCATCCGCGGTTCGAGCGCAAGGGCCGCGACCTCTACACGCGCGTGCCGGTCCCGCTGACCACCGCGGTGCTCGGCGGCGAAGCCGACGTGCAGACGCTCGGCGGCAAGTCGCTGCGCCTGAAGATTCCGCCGACCACGCAGAACGCGCAGGTGTTCCGGCTGAAGGGCCACGGGATGCCGGTCGCCGGCAAGCCGGACGAGCACGGCGATCTCTACGCGACGGTCGACGTCCAGCTGCCGCAAGCAGCTGACCGCCGAACAGCGCAAGCACTTCGAGGAGCTGCAGAAGCTGGAGGAGGGCGCGAAGAATTCTGCCGCGTGAATGAGCTGGCAGCTGAGGGCTGATGAGCCGATAGCGAAAGACGATGAGCACATGAACATCAACAAATACACCGAGAAAGCGCGCGAGGCGGTCGGCCGCGGCGATCGAGCTCGCCGCAGCAGAGCAACAACCCGCAGCTCGAGCCGGAGCATCTGCTCGATCGCGCTCGCCGAGCAGCGCGAAGGGCATCGTGCCGGAGCTGCTGCGGAAGATGAGCGCCGATCCGGCCGCCGTCGCGCGCGAGGCGCGCGAGCTGCTGACGAAGATTCCCGCAGGCCTACGGCGGCGTCGCAGCCGGGCCTGTCGCCGCGCCTGAAGCTGGTCACCGACCAGGCCGCAGGCCGAAGCCGATCGGCTGAAGGACGAGTTCGTCAGCACCGAGCACCTGCTTCATCGCGATCGCCGACGAAGGCGGCCGATCGCCGACGCGCGCAGCTGCTGAAGCAGTCGCGGCGTCACGCGCGACAAGATCCTGCAGGCGCTCACCAGCGTCCGCGGCTCGCAGCGCGTGACGAACGCAGAATCCCGAAGGCACCTATCAGGCGCTCGAGCGCTACGGCCGCGACCTCACCGAGCTGGCGCGCAAGGGCAAGCTCGATCCGGTGATCGGCCGCGACGAGGAGATCCGCCGCGTCATCCAGGTGCTCTCGCGCCGCACCAAGAACAACCCGGTGCTCATCGGCGAGCCCGGCGTCGGCAAGACCGCCATCGTCGAGGGCCTCGCGCAGCCGCATCGTCCGCGGCGACGTGCCCGAAGGGCTGCAAGAACAAGCGCATCGTCGCGCTCGACATGGGCGCGCTCATCGCCGGCGCGAAATACCGCGGCGAGTTCGAGGAGCGCCTGAAGGCCGTCCTCAAGGAGATCGCCGACGCGCAGGGCCAGATCATCCTCTTCATCGACGAGCTGCACACCGTGGTCGGCGCCGGCGCGTCGGAAGGCTCGATGGACGCCTCGAACATGCTGAAGCCGATGCTCGCGCGCGGCGAGCTGCACACGGTCGGCGCGACGACGCTCGACGAGTACCGGAAGTACATCGAGAAGGACGCGGCGCTCGAGCGGCGCTTCCAGCCGGTGATGGTCGACGAGCCGACCGTCGAGGACACGATCAGCATCCTGCGCGGCCTGCGCGAGCGCTACGAGATCCACCACGGCGTCAAGATCAAGGACGCGGCGCTCGTCGCCGCGGCCGTGCTGTCGCACCGCTACATCGCCGATCGCTTCCTGCCCGACAAGGCGATCGACCTCGTCGACGAGGCCGGCGTCGAAGCTGCGCATGGAGATCGACTCGATGCCGGCCGAGCTCGACGAGCTCGAGCGCCGGATCATGCAGCTCGAGATCGAGCGCGAGGCGCTGCGCAAGGAGACGCGACAAGGCGTCGAAGGAACGGCTCGGCAAGCTCGAGAAGGAGCTCGCCGACCTCAAGGAAGAGCGCGGCGCGGCTCGCGGCGCACTGGCAGCAGGAGAAAGGAGCTGATTCAGCAGTCGCGCAAGCTGAAGGAGGAGCAGGAAGCGCTGCGCGCCGAGATCGAGCGCGCCCAGCGCGCCGGCGACTACGCCGAAGGCGTCCGAGCTGCAGTACGGCACGCGTGCCGGAGCTCGAGCAGCAGATCACGCGAGCAGGAGGCGCAGGCTGGCCGAGCTGCAGAAGGGCCAGCGCATGCTCAAGGAGGAAGTCGACGAGGAAGACATCGCCGAGGTCGTCGAGCAAGTGGACCCACATCCCGGTCAGCCGCCTGATGGAAGGCGAAGTCCAGAAGCTGCTTCAGCATGGAGGAGCGGCTGCACCAGCGCGTCATCGGCCAGGACGAAGCGATCACCGCCGTCGCCAACGCGATCCGCCGCGCCCGCGCCGGGCTGCAGGATCCCAACCGGCCGCTCGGCAGCTTCATGTTCCTCGGGCCCGACCGGCGTCGGCAAGACCGAGCTGGCGCGCGCGCTCGCCGAGTTCCTGTTCGACGACGAGCAGGCGATGGTCCGCATCGACATGTCGGAGTACCAGGAGAAGCACACCGTGTCGCGGATGATCGGCGCGCCTCCGGGCTACGTCGGCTACGACGAGGCCGGACAGCTGACCGAGGCGGTCCGCCGCCGGCCCTACACCGGTCGTGCTCTTCGACGAGATCGAGAAGGCGCATCCCGAGGTGCTGAACGTCATGCTGCAGCTGCTCGACGACGGGCGGCTGACCGACGGCAAGGGGCGCACGGTCGACTTCAAGAACACCGTCGTCATCATGACGTCGAACCTCGGCAGCCAGCGTCATCACCGAGCGCGCGATGGCCGAGGGCGGCGAGATCGACGAGGGCACGCGGCGCCAGGTCATGGACGCGCTGCGCGAGCACTTCCGGCCCGAGTTCCTGAACCGGATCGACGAGATCATCTTCTTCCACGCGCTCGGGCGCGAGCACATGAAGCGGATCATCGACATCCAGCTCGCGCGGCCTGACCAAGCGCCTCGAGGAGCGGAAGATCGCGCGTCGAGCTGACCGACGCCGCCAAGGATCAGCTCGTCCGCGAGGGGTATGATCCGGCGTACGGCGCGCGGCCGCTGAAGCGGACGATCCAGCGCTCGGTGCTCGATCCGCTGGCGCTGCGGGTGCTCGACGGCCAATTCCGCGAAGGCGATACCATCGTCGTCGACGCGCGGCCGACGGCGGGCTGACGTTCGAGAAGAAACAGGAGACGGTGAAAGCGTAGATGGCTCCCGAAACCCACCCCGCGATCTCAATCCTCGCGGCGGCGACCGCCGCGGCCAGAAGGCGCTCGGCGCGCGGCCGTCGTCGCCGCTGTGGTACGGGCTGGCGCTTCTCGCCGTCCTGGTCATCGCCCAGATGTATTGCCTCGCGCCGGCCGGCCGCATGGTCCCGCACTCGGAATTCAAGACGCTCGTCAAGAACGGCGAGGTCGCCGAGGTGTTCATCGGCGACCAGATCGATCCGCGGCACGCTCAAGACGGAGGTGCCGACCGGCGAACGGCGGCAAGCCGAGCAAGCAGTTCACCGTCACGCGCGTCGAGGATCCGAAGCTCGTCGAGGAGCTCGAAGCGCACGGCGTGAAATACACCGGCGAGGTCGTGAACCGCTGGCTGCCCGAGCTGCTCGGCTGGATCATCCCGCTGCTCTTCCTGGTCGGCATCTGGGGTTCTTCTTCCGCCGGATGTGCGGCGCCGAGGGCGGCGTGATGTCGTTCGCGCGCAGCCGCGCGAAGATCTACGCCGACGACGAAGTGAAGGTGCGCTTCACCGACGTCGCGGGCGTGGACGAAGCCGAAGGACGAGCTCAAGGAGATCGTCGAGTTCCTGCAGAACCCGAAGAAGCTACACGAACCTCGGCGGCCGGATCCCGAAGGGCGTGCTGCTCGTCGGCCCGCCCGGCACCGGCAAGACGCTGCTGGCGCGCGCGGTCGCCGGCGAGGCGCACGTGCCGTTCTTCAGCCTGAGCGGATCCGAGTTCGTCGAGATGTTCGTCGGCGTCGGCGCGGCGCGCATCCGCGATCTGTTCCAGCAGGCCGAGGCCAAGGCGCCGTGCATCGTCTTCATCGACGAGCTCGACGCGCTCGGCAAGGTGCGCGTGCAGAGCCCGCTCGGCAGCCACGAGGAGCGCGAGCAGACGCTGAACCAGCTGCTCGCCGAGATGGACGGCTTCGACTCGCGCAAGGGCGTCATCATCATGGGCGCGACCAACCGCCCGGAGGTGCTCGACCCGGCGCTGCTCCGCCCCGGCCGGTTCGATCGCCAGGTGCTGGTCGACAAGCCGGACGTGAAGGGCCGCGAGGAGATCCTCCGGATTCACGCGCAAGGGCGTGAAGGTCGGCCCCGACGTCGACCTGAAGGTGATCGCCGCGCGCACCGCCGGCTTCGCCGGCGCCGATCTCGCCAACCTCGTCAACGAGGCGGCGCTGCTCGCCGCGCGCAACGACAAGACCGCCGTCGACCGAAGCGACTTCGAGTCGGCGATCGATCGGCTGATCGCCGGGCCTCGAGAAGAAGCGCGTGATGAGCAGCAAGGAGCGCCGGATCGTCGCGTATCACGAGTCGGGGCACGCGATCGTCGCCACGCGTGCTGCCCGGCCTCGATCCGGTCCACAAGATCTCGATCGTGCAGCGCGGCTTCGGCGCGCTCGGCTACACGATGCAGCTGCCGCTCGAGGATCGCTACCTGATGACGCGCAGCGACCTGCACAGCCAGCTCGCGGTGCTGCTCGGCGGGCGCACCGCCGAGGAGATCGCGCTCGGCGAGATCTCGACCGGCGCGCAGAACGACCTGCAGCGCGCCACCGACATCGCGCGCGCGATGGTCACCGAGTTCGGCATGAGCGACGAGCTCGGCGCGATCAACTACGACGGCAACAAGCGCGCCGCGCTTCCTCGACATCCCGATGCCGCAGGAGCGCGGCCTCTACGGCGAGGACACCGCGCAGAAGATCGACGCCGAGATCAAGCGCATCCTCACCGACGCGCACGACAAGGCCCGCCGAGATCCTCACCGACCACCGCGACAAGCTCGAGTCGGTCACGCACCGGCTGCTCGAGGTCGAGGTGATGGAAGGCGACGAGCTGCGCGTGCTCCTCGGCGCCGCCGCCGTCCCTGCCGCCGACCGAGACCGTCCCGCTGCCGCCGACGACGCCGTAGGGACTCAGGTGCATCGCCGCTAAGTTAGATCGAACCCGCGTCCTCAACAGCGACCACGACTCGTCCGGCTCGCCGGCTCTGCCGGCGCCAGCGTAGCGTGAACGCCAGCACCACGCCCGCCGCCTGCACCGCGACGATGAGCGCGACGCATCCGGGCCAGCCGGCGCGGGTCCACAACGCCGCCGGCAGCGCCGCGCCGACGCTCCCGCCCGCGTAGTAGAACGTCGAATACAAGCCCGACCGCCAGCGCGCGATCCTGCGTCGTCACCGCGCCGATGTAGCTGCTCGCGGTGCCCTGCGCGATGAAGACGCCCGTGGCGCAGAGCGTCAGCCCGCAGACGATGCCGGGCAGCCACGGCAGGCAGCGTCATCAGCGCGCCGGCGCCGCCGATCGCCATCGCCGAGGCGATGCCGGTGCGATGTCCGTAGATATCGACCCAGTGCCCGGAGAGCGGCATCACCGCCGCGCCCCACCAGATACACGCACGAAGAGCCAGCCGAGCGCGACGGTGCTCAGGCTGTAGGGCGGCGCCGCGACGTGAAACGTCACGTAGGTGAACATCGCGACCTGCGTGAAGAGGATGCAGAAGCCGACCGCGCAGGTGGCGACGAGGCGGCGATTGCGGAACAGCTGCATCGGGTGTGCGGGCAGGCGCGGTGACGCGGAGCGTATGGCCAGGCTCTGCCGGGAGCCACACCGACAGCGCCGCGGCGACCACCGCGGTCAGCGCCGTGAGCGCGACAAACGCCGCCTGCCAGTTCGCGTCGGTCGCGACGAGGCCGGCTACCGCTCGCCCCGTGAAGCCGCCGAGGACCGTGCCGCTCATGTAGGCGGCGGTCGCCCGGCCGGAGTGGCTGGCCGGCCAGACCTCGTGGATGTAGGCGATGGTGCTGGCGAAGATGCCCGGCGTCGCGACGCCCTGCACGAACCGCCAGAAAATCAGCTGCCGCAGGCTCGTGCGACGTCGCCGCGAGCGCGGTGGCCACGGTCAGCGTCCACACCGACACGACGATGACGCGCCGCAGCCCCATGCCGATCGGCGAGCCGGCCGATGAGCGGCGCCGTCGAGCGCGACCGCCACCGTCGGCGCGGTAATCGTCAGGCCGACCTCGAAGCGTGGACGCGCCGAATCGCCGCGCCAGGAGCGGCAGCAGCGGCTGCGTCATGTAGAGATTGAGGAAGGCCGCCGATCCGGCGAGATCACGGGCAGCGGTCGGCGGGCGTCGCATCGCTCTTATTGTTGTGCACCGCCTGCTCTTCAATTAGTTTATAGTGTCGCCATGAAATCGCTTCATGCGTCGGCATCGTCTCGCTTCTGATGCTCTGGCCCGCCGGCGTCCGCCTAGCCCGCGCCGGCGTCAACCAGGGCGTTCACCGGCGCCCGCGTCATCGACGGCACGGACCGCGCGCCGATCGACAACGCCACGCATCCTGGTGCGGCGACGGACGCATCGTCGCCGTCAGCCGGCCGGCGGTCACGATTCCTGCCGGCGCCGAACGCGTCTCGCTCGCCGGCAAGACCGTCATCCCCGGCCTGGTCAACGCGCACGGCCACGTCGGCAACACCGTCGGCCTCGAGCAGGGCGCTACTCCGCCGAGAACGTGCTGCAGCGACCTCCGCACCTACGCCGCCTACGGCGTCACGACGGTCTTCTCGCTCGGCGACGACCAGGCGGCCGGTTTCACGGCGCGCGACGCGCAGCGCGACGCGCGAGCCTCGATCGCGCGCGCCTGTTACGTCGCCGGCCCGGTGCTGGCGCCGAAGTCGCCCGACGAAGCGCGCAAGCTCGTCGCCGAGGACGCCGCGATGAAGGTGGACATCGTCAAGATCCGCGTCGACGACAACCTCGGCACGACGCCCGAAGATGGCGCCCGAGGTCTATCGCGCGGTCATCGACGAGGCGCACAAGCGAAGGCTTCGCGTCGCCGTCACACCTCTTCTACCTCGCCGACGCCAAGGCGCGTGCTCGACGCGGGGCCGACTACGTCGCGCACAGCGTCCGCGACGCCGGACGTCGACGCCGATGCGTCATCAGCGATGCTGAAGCAGCCGAAACGTGCTGCGTGACTGCCGACGCTGATGCGCGAGGTCTCGACGTTCGTCTACGAGTCGACGCCGCCGTGGTTCTCCGACTCGCTGTTCCTGAAGCACGCCGATCGCGAGATGCGATGACGCAGCTCAAGAAGCCCGGCGCGGCAGGAAGCGATGCGCGACCAGCAAGTCGGCGCAGCGCGGTGAAAGTGCCTGATCAGGCGAGCCGCAACTTGAAGAAGCTGTCCGATGCCGGCGTCAGATCGCGATGGGCACCGACACCGGTCCGCCGGCTCGGTTCCACAATACGTAACTGAACGAAGTACACCGAGTGTGCTACGCCGCATTGCTTCCCTATCTGGTGCGCCGGCTGCTCGAAAACGGCGCCAACACCTCCTTTGTCAATCGGCATCGTCGACGAGGCGCAGCCGATCGACGAGATCATCGCCGACCCAGTCTGCCCGTCTCGCCCGACTGCCGGTCAAGCCGCATCCCAAAATTCCGCTGCCGCGCGACCTCTTACGGCCCGGACCGGCAAAATTCGCGCGGGCTCGACCTGAACCATCCGCCGGTGCTGGCCGATTTGCGCGGCGCGCTCGCCGAGGCGCTGCGCCGGCCATGGACGGCCAGCGCCGATCATCGGCGGCGTCGAGCAGCCGGGGTCGGCCGAGCCGGTCCTCGATCCGAGCGACCGGCGCCGCCAGGTCGGGTCCGTCGTCGCGGCCGGGCCCGAGGGCTCGAGCGAGGCGCTCGCCCGCGCGCTTCGCGCCGCAGCCTCCTGGGATCGCAAGCCGGCCGGCGAACGGGCGCGCTGCTTCTGGAACGTGCCGCCGATCTCTTCGAGGACCATATGGCCGAGCTGATGGCGCTGATCATCCGCGAGGGCGGGCGCACGATCCCGGCGGCACTTGCCGAGGTGCGCGAGGCGGTCGACTTCCTGCGCTACTACGCGCTGCGCGGCGCGGGCCGATTTCGCCGAGCCGCTGAGCGGCTGCCCGGCCCGACCGGCGAGCGCAACGAGATCGCACTGCACGGGCGCGGCGTCTTTGCCTGCATCTCGCCGTGGAATTTCCCGCTGGCGATCTTCACCGGCCAGATCGCCGCGGCGCTCGCCGCCGGCAACGCGGTCATCGCCAAGCCGGCCGAGCAGACCCCGCTCGTCGCCGCCGCCGCGGTGCGGCTGCTGCACCGGGCGGGCGTCCCGGCGACGTGCTGCATCTGCTGCCGGGGACCGGCGAGGCCGTCGGCGCGCCGCTGGTCGCCGATCCGCGGATCGCCGGCGTCGCCTTCACCGGCTCGACCGAGACGGCGCGGCGGATCAACCTCGATGCTCGCCCGCCGCCCGGGGCCGATCGTGCCGCTGATCGCCGAGACCGGCGGGCAGAACGCGATGATCGTCGATTCCTCGGCGCTCGCCGAGCAGGTCGTCGTCGATGTCCTGACCTCGGCCTTCGAGAGCGCCGGGCAGCGCTGCTCGGCGTTGCGGCTGCTCTACCTGCAGGCCGACATCGCCGACCGGCTGCTGGTCATGCTGAAGGGTGCCATGGCGGAGCTGGCGATCGGCGACCCGGCGCTGATCGCGACCGATGTCGGCCCGATCATCGATGCCGCGGCCCGAGACGCCCTCGAGCAGCATGCCCAGCGGATGATGCGCGAGGGCCGGCTGCTCTACCAATGCGCGCTGCCGGCCGGGACCGAGCACGGCACCTTCTTCGCGCCCCGCGCCTTCGAGATCGACAGCGCAGAGCGGCTCCCGGCGCGAGGTGTTCGGCCCGATCCTGCACGTCGTGCGCTGGCATGCCGACCGGCTCGACCAGGTGCTCGACGAGATCGCCGCGACCGGCTACGGCCTGACGCTCAGGCATCCACAGCCGGATCGACGAGACCGTGCGCCACATCCTCGCGCGGCTGCGCGTCGGCAACACCTACGTCAACCGCAACATGATCGGCGCCGTCGTCGGGGTGCAGCCGTTCGGCGGCGAGGGCCTCTCCGGCACCGGCCCCAAGGCCGGCGGCCCGCGCTACCTGCACCGCTTCGCCACCGAGCGCACCCTCTCGATCGACACCACCGCCGCCGGCGGCAACGCCAGCCTGCTGTCGCTCTGCGACTGAGGCGCGACTGAGCGTCTCGACCCGCTCGGAAATCGCCGACCGCGCCCGCACTTCACCGGAACGTTGAACAACGGCTAGAATCCGGGCCGCGGTCGGAGTCGGTCCAGCCCCAGCCCGCGGGCCAATGTTTCGGTCACCGGCCAGCGCTGCTGCCGCAGCGCGGCCGGATCCGCCTGGTATTCTGGCGTGTTGCGCAAATGCCGCGGCCAATTCGGCCGAATTCCGCCGCATTGCAGGCAAACTGTTGCACGAATGTCGCTATCGGCCGCGTTCTTGCTCGATCGAGCCGCGATTGACGGGGTTGGCGAGCTAAAAAGATTGCCATCGCAAAGGTCGATGGTAAACATGAGCGCAACGGTGGTGGCGTAACCATCGTCGTACGCGTATTTGCGGCCGGAGGTAGGGTGATGAGGAATCGCCTTCTGCTAGGCGCCGGCGTCGCGCTCGCGCCATGGCGTTGAGCTGGGCGCGACGCACGGGCGCAGTTCTTCGCGATGCCCAGTGGGCCGGGCGCCGCCTATTTCGGCGTCGAGGGGCTGGACTCGACCTCGCTGATACAACGCAAGGGCACCGGCAGGCTCGGCAACGTTGACTTCACGCGAGAGTTCGAGTGACGGCTTCAACGTCGGCGCCCGCGCGCGGCTACGAAGTGGGGCCGTGGCGCTTCGAAGAGGAATTCAGCTACGCCAACAACCACGCGGGTCGACGTCAGCCTCTCGGCACGCAATTTCGGCCTGTCGGGCTCGGGCGCAGCGGGCAGATAAGCCGCTACGCGTTCATGACCAATGCCATCTATGACTTCACGGTGGGATGGCCGGTCACGCCGCACATCGGTGTCGGCATCGGCGCTGTGGATCTTACAACAGTATCGGCCTGGGGCCGGGATAATCCGGCTGGACAGTGTGCGCCGAAGGCTGCACGACGCCGTCGAGCGCCAATGGGAGTTCGGCTACCAGGGGATCGCCGGGTATTCGGTACAACATCAACCCGGCCTTGGCGTTCGACCTCGACTACCGCTACCTGGGCAACGACTGACCCGACCTTCAAAACGCGTTTCGCCGGCGTCAACTACACACGGGCAGTTACGCTACGCACAATGTTTTGGCGAGCCTGAGCGTCCGCTTCGGCGCGCCGCCGCCGCCGCCGCCGCCGCTGCCGCCGGCCCGCCGCCGGTCGCCGCGCAAGGTGTTCCTGGTGTTCTTCGATTGGGATCAGGACACGATCACGCCTGAGGGCATGGCGATCATCCGGCAGGCGGCGCGACGCGTTCCGCGCCGGCGGCCCGGTCACGATCCAGGTCACCGGCTACACCGACCGCTCGGGCTCGCCGGGCTACAACCAGCGGCTCTCCGAGCGGCGCGCCAACAACGTCGCCAACGCGCTGGCCAGCTCGGGCGTGCCGCGGCAGCAGATGGTCGTCAGCGGCCGCGGCGAGAACGACAACCGCGTGCCGACCGCCGACGGCGTGCGCGAGCCGCAGAACCGCCGCGTCGAGATCGTCTTCCCGCAAGCGAGCCTGATCTCAGGCGAAATCGCCGCCGGCTGGCCATGCCAGGCGCCGGTGCATTCCGTCCACCGCCGCGCTCCTGCGCGGCGTGGTTTCTTTGAGATCGACTTCGTCTCGCCGCTACTTTCGCCAAAGGGCGGTACCGATCTAGCGTCGTCCGGGCACGAACGACGGACAACCCGAGGGCAAGCCCATGCCGATCATCAACCGATTGCCGACTTAACCTGAAGGAGGAATGGGCGGCATGATTCGCACGCCCATCCGGAGACGGCCTTCGAGGAACGCCGCACCTCGGAGCGGGCAGCCCAGCTCCTCCAATCATTCGGTATCCCAGTCGAGCGCGCCGTCGCGAAGACCGGGATCATCGGCTCGCTCGAAGGCTCGCGCCCGCGCGGATCGGGCGACTGCAGATTGCGCGCCGACATGCGCGGACGCGCTGCCGATCACAGAGCGGAATCAATTTTCCCATGCCTCGCAGCATCAGGGGCGATGCACGCCTGCGGTCATGACGGGCACACCGCGATGCTGCTGGGCGCCGCGCAGCTATCTCGCGGAGACCCGGAACTTCGCCGGCACCGTGCATTTCATCTTCCAGCCCGCCGAGGAGAACGAGGGCGGCGGCCGGCGTGATGGTGGAGCAGGGGCGTGTTCGACACGTTACCCGGTCGAGGCGGTCTACGGCATGCACAACTGGCCGGGCCTGCCGGCCGGGCCAGTTCGCGATCCGCGCCGGGCCGCTGATGGCGGCCTTCGACATCTTCGAGATCACGGTCGACGGGCACGCGGCGCGCACGCGCGCCATGCCGCGCATCTCGGCATCGATCCCGATCGTGCCGGCGGCGCAGATCGTCACGCTGGCGCTGCAGACCATCGCGCAGCCGCAACATCGCATCCGCTCGAGGGCGCCGTGGTCAGCGTCACCCAGATCCACGGCGGCGACACCTGGAACGTGATCCCCGACAGCGTGGTACTGCGCGGCACCGACGCGCTCCTTCGAGCCGCGCGGTGCGCGACACCATCGAGGACCGGCGATCCGCCGGATCGCCGAGGGCGTGCTGCGCTCGCTCGGGCGCCAGGATGCGAGTGCGCTACGAGCGGCGCTACCCGCCGACGGTCAACAGCGCGACGGAGACCGAGATCGCTGCCGCCGCCGCGGCGGAGCTGGTCGGCGCCGAGCAACGTCATCCGCGACCTGCATGCCGAGCATGGGCGCCGAGGACTTCGCCTTCATGCTGCAGAAGCGGCCCGGCGCCTACATCTGATCGGCAACGGCGCGACGCCGAGCAGCGCGATGCTGCACAACCCGCATTACGACTTCAACGACGAGATCCTGACCACTCGGCGCCAGCTACTGGGCCCGCCTCGCTGGAGCGGGTGCTAGCGTAGTGAACCCGCTGACGACGGCTGACATCGCCGGCGGTCCGCGGGATCGAGGCGCGTTCCCGAAGCGCCGCTGCAACGCATCGCCCAGCAGGTTGCAGGCGATCACGGTCAGGAAGATCATCAGCCCGGGATAGACCGCGAGCAGCGGCGCGATGCGTGATCAGTCTCCTGGCGCGTTGCTCAGCATGGCTGCCCCAGCTGGCGAGCGGCGGCTGCGATGCCGAGGCCGAGAAAGCTCAGCACCGATTCGAGCAGGATCACGTCGCCGACGCTCGAGCGTCGGTCGCGACTGATCAGCGGCGCCAGGCACGTTCGGCAGGATGTGCAGCCACAGAATGATGCGGCACGCCGGCGCCGAGCCCGCGCGCGCGCGCGCACGAAATCGCGGTCTGCGGGTGAGCGAGTGGCGCCGCGCACGCAGGCGCGCCGCGGTGGTCCAGCCGACCAGCACCGCGAGCGCGACGATGCGCAGGAGGCTGATGTCGTCGGAGCGCGCGAGCGCGCGCGGGCACGCCGAGCTTGTTGAGGTCGAGCGCGGCGAGCACGATCAAGCAACGGCAGCAACGGCAGCGCGATCACCGCGTCGGTCAGCGCGCATCAGCACGCCGATCGATCCAGCCGCCGAGATAGCCGCGCGACGAGGCCGGATCGGCGTGCCGAGCACCGCGGCGGCCAGCGCCGCCTGCGATGCCGATCACCAGCGACACCCGCCCGCCGCGCCAACAGCCGCAGCAGCACGTCGCGGCCGAGCTCGTCGGTGCCGAGCGGGTGCGCAGGACGGACGGCACGGCGAGGCGGTCGAGGCAGATCCACCGCGTTGCGAGAGTCGATCGGCCGAGCGCGGCGCTCGAGCCAGCGGCGCCGCGCTAAGGAGGCGCTGCGCGCGATCGCGCGCCAGCAGCGAGACAGCGGCAACTTCACCGATCAGGAGACGCGCGGGTCGAGCCAGCCGTAGGCGAGATCGGCGGCAAGATTGGCCAGCATCGTCGTGACCGTCGCGAAGCAGCAGCGCCGCCAGTGCCAGGTTGTAGTCGTTGCCGCATCACCGCATCGAAGATCAGCTTGCCCATGCCGGGATAGGCGAAACATCGTCTCGGTGACCAGCGCGCCCGAGACCAGGCCGCCGAAGGACAGCGCCAGGATCGTCGTCACCGGGATCAGCGCTGCGCATCGCGCTGGTGCAGGATGACTCGCGCTTCGCTTGCGCCCCTTGGCGCGGGCGGTGCGGATATGGTCCTGGCCAGCGCCTCGCGCATCGCGGCGCGGACATAGCGCGTATAACCGCCGATGCTCGACCAGGGTCAGCGTCGCCACCGGCAGCACCACAGATGCGCGCAGCCGGTCGTCGAATTCGCTGGTGCCGGCAGTCGCGATGCCGCTCGCGCGGCAACCAGCCGAGCCCGGCGGCGAAACACCAGGATCAGAAGCAGCGCGAGCCAGAAGGTCGGCATCGACACGCCGGCAAAGCAGAACAGGATTGATCGCCGGCGTCGAGCGCGCGGATCGCGGCCGCCGCGCGGCCGCGATCCCGAGCCCCAGCGCGAGCGCCAGCGCGAGCACAAAGCTCGATCCCATCAGCAGCGAGCGAGTTGCCGAGGCGCGGCAGCAGCGCCGCTCAGCACCGGAGCGGCAAACAGCCGCGAATAGCCGAGAATCGCCGGCCAGCGCCTGTCGCGCCCAGCCGAGCGTATCGCGCAGGCGAGCGACTGATCGAGGCCGTAGAGCGCCTTGAGCCGCGCCGCATCGGCGGCGCTCATGCGCGGGTCGGCCTGAGCGCATCAGGATCGATCGGGTCGCCCGGCATCAGCCCGATCAGCGCATAGATGACGAACGACATCAGCACCAGCATCGCCGCGATCTCGACCAGCCGGATGGCAGTGAAGCGGATCATTCGGGTCAGGCGGCTGCGGCGCGACCAATCGGTGATCCACAGCGTCGTCGGCGTACTGGTTTCCGGTCGGGCGGACCCCGCTCAGCCATTTCGGCAGGATGAAACTATCCGAGCGGAATAGCAGCGGCAGCGAGGGCAGCTCCGCGGCGTAAAGGCGCTGCGCCTCGGCCCGCAGCGCTTCTGCGCTTGTCGCCGATCGAGCTCGATCTCGAGCGCATCGATCAGCCGGTCCATCTCGGCGTTCTTGAAGCCCGTGCGCGTTCTGACCGACGAAACCGTTTGCCGCGTTCGGGATCTCGCTCGGAATGCAGGATCGAGCGCGCACGCTCTCCGGCGAGCTGATCCAGGCGTACATCGCCATGTCGAAGCGGCGATGCGGCACAGTCTCGCCAAACAGCACCCGGGCCGGCTCAGTTCTTGATGCGGATATCGACGCCGATCCGGCGCCATTGGCTCTGCAACACCTGTTCGACCAGCTCGCGCGTACGGTTGCCGGCCGTCGTCATCAGCTCTCAGCGACAGGTCTTGTCCCCGCGCGTTGCGCCGGATCCCGCCCGGGCTGCGCCTGCCAGCCCGCCGTCTCGAGGAGGATCGGCCGCGCGCGCCGGATCGTAGCGGTACCGCGGCGTCTCGGCGCTGTAGCCGGCATCGAGCGGGTTGACGAAGCTGTCGGCCACCCGCTGGCGTTTAACAGCGAGCGGCTGATCGTCTCCCGATCACCTCGAGGTGATCAGCAATACGTAACTGAACGAAGTACTACC
>ERZ1370068.9909-contig-8651_pt1 | contig 52983 bp, 83 predicted proteins | sample MGYA00561227_ERZ1370068 | MGnify/ENA primary metagenome ERZ1370068 (study PRJEB38410, sample SAMEA6850437) | metagenome | study: Metagenomic assessment of the ecological functions of the soil: analysis of the soil microbiota associated with the... | reverse complement strand
GTAGTACTTCGTTCAGTTACGTATTGCTAGGGTTGCTTGTTCGCACGCTCGTCATCTTCGGACTCTGCCTCCGAGGCTTCAACTCCCGGACGGCGTGATCACGGCCAAGGGCGTCCCTGGACGACGCCCGATTCCGCGATCCGGCGGCTTTCCGCAAAGCTGCTCGCCGGGAGCCTCGCCTCGATGCGGTCCATCCAGGGCGTGCGGAACGCCGCCGTCGGATCGCCCGTGCCCCATGAGCGCCCGCTGATCGGCGGCGTCACGCACGGGCGACGGCCCCGAGGCCGGACGCGAGCTGTCAACCAACGCGGCCTACAGCTGACGCCCGGATATTTCGACACCTATGCGGATTCCGATGCTGGTGCTGGCCGCGCGTTTACCGACGACGGACGGCCAGCGCGCAGCCTGTCGCGATCAGTCAACGCGGGGCCTTCGCGCGCAGAGTTCTTCGTGCCGAGAACCCGGTCGGACACTATCTCAACAAGACCGCACCTCATTGTCGGCGTGGTGGCCGATACCGTCAATCCTCCCGCGGCGCGCTCGGTACCGGTCGGCCCGTTGACGATCGAGGAGATGATGTACTGCCGGCCGCGCAAATCGTGGGTACGCGCAGTACTCACCCTCGTCCACACGTGGTTCCAGCCGAGGCTGGATCGTCATTTCCAGCGTCGATTGAAGGCGTGAACGGCCAGATGCCGGCGCGCGCTGGAAGCGTCGAGGCGCAGCTGCCGTTTTCGGGTTTCTACTCGATGAACGACCACATGGCCGCCACGCTCGCGACGCAGAGGATCGCCGTCGCCCTGCTGGCAGGCGATGGCGTCGCTCGCGCTGCTGCCTGACCGCTGTCGGCATCTTCGCGCTGGTCACGCAAACATCGTGGCGCAACGGACGAGAGATCCGGGATCCGGATTGGCCTCGGCGCTCGACGATCAAGAGCGATGATCCACGTTCGGCAGCGACGGGGCTGGCGCGTCAGCCAGGACTGGTCCTCGGGCTCGTCCTCTGCGCCGTGGCGCTTCGCGCGATGCGAGGCGTTCTTTACGGTGTCGATCGAATCTATGACGCCCCACGGTCGGCCGTGATGCTGACGCTCTCCGCCGTCGCACTGCTCGCGACTGCGGTCCCCGTGCTGAGAATCGCGCGAATCGATCCGGCCAGCACCCTCCGCAGAACAATGGTGACGCGGGCCGGGCGCAACCGGCCTACACTCTCTACCTCTGTGACGGGGCGACCGCGCACGCTGCTCCTCGGTCTCATCGGCGCCGGCATCGACGCGTCGCGCTCTCCCGCGATGCACGAGGAGGAAGCGCTGCCCACGGGCTGCGCTGCGTCTACCAGCGCATCGATCTCGACCGCCTCGGCCTGACTGCGGAGGCCCTGCCACGGCCTGCTCACGGCCGCCGAGCGAATGGGATTCGCGCGGGGTGAACGTCACGCACCCGTGCAAGCGAGCCGCGGTGAAGTGCCGCTCCTGACCGATCTCTCGGACCAGAGGCCGCGCAATCGGTTCCGTGAACACGGTCGTCTTCGCCGGCGGCCGCCGGGCGGGGCACAACACACGGACTGGTCGGGGTTCAGGCAGGGTGTTCGTGACCGCCTGCCAGGCGTCGGTTTCGGGCGCGTCATTGCGGCTTGGCGCCGGCGGGGCAGGCGCGGCAACCGCGTGCGCGATGCTCGATCTAGGCGTGCGCAGCTGATCGTCGTGGACACCATTCACGAGCGACGCCAGCTCGCTCGCGAATCGATTGGCCGCGGCGTTTTCCGGACGCGTGCGCGCTGGACGCGACGTGAGCGCCGGCGCTGCAGGGCGCGACGGGCCTCATCCACGCCACGCCGACCGGGATGTCGGGGACATCCGGGTCTTCCGCTTCCGGCTTCTTCGCGAGGGACCTCTGGGTCGCCGAGGTCGTTATATTTCCCACTCGGAGACCGAACTGCTGCTGCACGCCGGGACCAACTCGGATGCCGGGCGCTCGACGAGGCTGCGGAAGATGGCCGTGTCTCAGGCGGCGGAGGCGTTTCGATTGTTCACCGGGGCCTGCAGGCCGACGCCGCGAGGATGCGAGGGCGTCTTCGAATCATCTCGACGCGGCTCAGCGGGCGGGATCGTTGAGCGCCGCGTGTCGGAATCCTCGCCTCATCTCGCTGGCCGTCGCGATCAACTACACTGGATCGCGCCGTGCTGGGGATTGCAGCGCCTTCGATCCAGCAGCAGTTTGCGCTGGGCTCCGGCCGTGATGGGCGTCGTGTTCTCCGGCGTTCTCGTGGACGTTGCTTCCGCAGGTCAGGTGCCGTCGGGCGTCCTGCTCGATCCGATTCGGCACGCGCGCGATCTACTCGCTCTCGCTGCTGGCCTGGTCGCTCGCGGCACGCTCCTGCACGCCGCCGCCACGGGGTTTGCGTCCCTCCTGGGGCTGCGCCTCGCGCTCGGCCTCGCCGAAGCGCCCTGCTTTCCCGCCAACAGCAACGTCGTCGCGAAGTGGTTCCACGCACGCGGCGGCGAGCGGGCACGCGATTGGCGTCTACACTGGCTGCCGAGGTAAATCGGCCTGAGCTTCACATGAGCCCGGTGCTGTTCTGGATCCTGAACGAGCTTCGGCTGGCGCGCGCTGTTCGGCGCCGCGGGAGCATCGGCGTGGCCGCCGCGTTCGTCTTCGCCGGGCAGTATCGCGATCCGCCGATCATCCAACCGTGAGCCGGTCCGAACTGGACGCATGTGGCCGCCGGCGGCGAGATGTGACGCAGGACGGCGCCGGTCCGGTTCGACCTGGGGCCAGGTTCGCGCGCTGTTCCGTCATCGCCAGATGTGGGGGCTCTGCATCGGGCCAGTACGCGGTCTACTCGACGTTCGTCTTCTTCCTCACGTGGTTCCCGACGTGCCTCGCCACCGAGCGGCACATGGACTGGATCCGCGTCGGCATCTTCACCGGCGCTGCCATGCTATCGCCGGATTCTTCGGCATCCTGTTCGCCGGCGATGGTGGTCAGGATCCTGATGCTGGCCCGCGGCAGAACGCTGAACGTCGGCGCGCTAAGCTGCCGGTCATCGCGCGGCCTGGTGGGAGCGTCCACGCATCGCGGCCGCCGAACTACGTCGAGAACGACTGGGTGGTGATCGCGCGTCCTGTCGATCGCGCTCTTTCGCCCAGGCGATGTCCTCGTCCGGCTGGACCGGTGATCTCGGAGGTGGCGCCGCGGTCGCAGCTGGGCCTCGTGTCCGGGCTCTTCAGCGCGTCGGCGCAACCTGTCGGGCATCGTCACGCCGCTCGTGATCGGAGCGATCCTGCAGGCGACGGGCTCGTTTTACGGCGCGCTGGCGTTCGTGGGCGGAGTCGCGCTGGTCGGGGCGCTGTCCTGGATCTTTCTGATCGGCGATATCCGGCCGATTGACTCGCCAACCTGTAGCGTCCGCCTGTCCAGGCGGACGTCCGCTCAGCCGGCTGGAGCTGCTCGCGCGGCGGCCTGCACTACCGCTGTGCGCAGTACCGCCGCGCACGGACGTGATCCGCTGCGGTCGTTGAAGCCAAGCCAGTGCATCCGCCCGACATAGCGGGCGTGTTCGACCTTGATGCACCGATCCATGACGACGGACAGACCGCCGGCCTCGGCGATGCGCCCGCCTTCTTCGTTGATCACCGTGAACTGACACCAGAGGTTCCTGGCGCCGATCGCCGACGGCCTCCCTGGCGATCCCGGGCAGCGCGTCCGGCGCGCGGAACACGTTGACGATGTCCACGTGGACCGGCACGTCCGCCGAGGCTCTTGAAGCTCTTCTCCCCGAGAATCTCCGTCTCGCGCGGGTTGACCGGGATGACGCGGTACCCGTGCCGCCTGAAGATAGAACCCGACGAAGTAGCTCGCGCGCAGCTGGTTTCTCGACAGCCCGACGATGGCGATGGTCTTGGCGCGTGTGGATGACGCGCTGGATCGTCAGCGGATCCTGATAGCGGCTCAGGTCGAACGACGGCTCATCAGCGACGCCACCTCGGCTTGTCGCCGACGCGCCGACGCGGGCGAAGCCCTGTTCGAGATCCCAGATCAGATCGTCGATCGGCTTCGATGCCGACCGACAGCCGGATCGTTCCCGGGCCGACGCCGGCCGCGCGCAGCTCGTCGTCGTCGAGCTGCCGGTGCGTCGTGCTGGCCGGATGGATGATGAGGCTCTTGGAATCGCCGACGTTCGCGAGGTGCGACCACAAGCGTCACGCCGCGAATGAAGTCCTGCCCGCGGCGCGGCCGCCGCGGCAGTCGAACGAGAACACCGCGCCGGCGCCCCGCGGCAGGTAGCTTGTCGACGAGCGGCCGGTAGCGGCTCGTGCTCAGGCCGGGGTAGGTCACGTTCGAGCGCCAGCTCGTGCGACTCGAGATACTGCGCCACGGCCGGCGCGTTCTCGACGTGACGCGCCATGCGCAGCGACAGCGTCTCGAGTCCCTGCAGGAACAGGAACGCGTTGAACGGGCTCATGCACGCGCCGAGATCGCGCAGCGTCTCGGCCCGCAGCTTCATCAGGTAGCCGTAGGTGCCGAAGGTTTCGTGGAACTGGAGGCCGTGATACGCCGGCGACGGATCGGCGATCGACCGGAAACCGGCCGTTCGACCAGTTGAACTGCCCCGAGTCGACCACGACGCCGCCGATGCTCGTGCCGTGGCCGCCGATGAACTTCGTCGCCGAGTGCACGACGATGTCCGCGCCCCATTCGATCGGGCCGGCACAGGTAACGGCGTCGCGAACGTGTTGTCCACGATCAGCGGGAGCTCGTGGTCGTGCGCGATGGCCGCGACCGCTTCGATGTCGAGCACGTTGCCGCCGGGGTTCCCGATCGTCTCGCCGTAAAAGGCCTTGGTGTTGCGGACGGACGGCGGCCTTCCACGCGTCGGGATCGTCGGGATCGACCCACGTCAGCTCCACCGACATCTTGCGGAGCAGGTGCTTGAGCTGGTTGACCGTTCCGCCGTAGAGCGCCGACGACGACACGACGTGATCGCCGGGCGACAGCAGCGTGAAGAGGGCGCGCCGCCTGCGCCGCGATGCCGCTGGCGAACGCGACGGCGCCGCATCCGCCTTCGAGGTTCGCCATGCGCTCCTCGAACACGGCCACCGTCGGGTTCATGATGCGCGAGTAGGTGTTGCCGTACTCCTGGAGGTTGAAATGCGCGGCCGCCGACTCCGGATCCTCGAACACGTAGCTCGTCGTCTGATAGATCGGCACGGCGCGCGCGCCGGTATTCGGGTCGGGACGCTGGCCCGGCATGCACCTGACGGGTTTCAAATCCAAACACGTGCGCGACTCTTCCATGTTAGGGCTTCAGCTCGGCTTTCAATCGAGACCGCCTGCCGAGAAACTTCTGGATCATCGGCGTCTGGCGCGCCTCCTCCAGCAGAAAACAGTCGTGGCCATACGGCGCGTCGATCACGTGGAGCTCGACGTCGCTTGCCGGCCGCGCGGAGCGCGGCCGCCAGTTCCTCCGATCCCGACGGCGGATAGAGCCAGTCGGAGCTGAACGCGATGAGCAGCGTGCGCGCCGACGACGTCGCGCGAGCGCGTCGCGCGAGCTGGCCGCCGCCGTGCTGCCGCGCGAGATCGAAGTAGGACAGCGCCCGCGACGTGTAGAGATAGGTGTTGGCGTCGAAGCGCTTCACGAAGCTGTCGGCCTGGTGGCGCAGGTAGCTCTCGACCTCGAACTCGGGCTCCGTGAGCGACGTAGCGGATGTCGTCGGCGAACTGCAGCCGCCTGCCGAACTTCTGCCGAGCGACGTGCGCCGACAGGTACGTGATGTGTCCGACCATGCGCGCGACGCCCATGCCCGCGTTCGGCGCGCGGCCGGTGCCGTAGTAGTGCCCGCCCTGCCAGTCGGGATCGGCGGTGATGGCGTTGCGCGCGATCGCATTCCACGCCACGCCCTGCGGGCTGCAGCGCGTGCGTGCTCGCGATGGGAATGATGGCGTCCACCTCGATCGCGCGTACGCACGGCCCACTCGAGCGCCTGCATGCCGCCGAGCGATCCGCCGGCGACGGCGGCCAGCCGCGCGATGCCGAGCTCGTCCAGAAGCGCACGCTCCGCGCGCACCATGTCGGCGACCGTGATGACCGGAAAGTCGGATCCGTAAGGCCGGCCCGTTGCCGGGTTCGATCGACGACGGGCCCGTCGTGCCGCGGCAGCCGCCGAGCAGGTTCGAGCTGACGACGAAGAAGCGGTCGGTGTCGAACGCCTTGCCCGGGCCGATCATGCCGTCCCACCAGCCGAGGCCCTGCGCGCTTGCGCCGTCGTCGCGCTCGTCGGCGCGGAAGCCGTCACGCGTGCTGGCTGCGACGGGCTTCGTCGCGAAGCCGGCCGCATGCGCGTCGCCGCTCAGCGCGTGGCAGACCAGGATGACGTTGTCGCGCGCCGGCGACAGCGTTCCATAAGTCTCGTAGGCGATACGGACGGGGTGCAAGCTTCCTTCCGCAGTCGAGCTGCAAGCGGTTCGCGGAGAGCTCGAGAAACTGCGTGTCCGACCGTGCCGACCGAACCGGCGGCGGCCTTCGACGGCGGGCGTGGTCATGCGAGCGATCATATCCGTCGGTCGAGGCTCATGGTTCACGCGAGGTTCACGAGTTCCGGTTCAGGGTTAATCCGGGGCTGGCGGCGACGGCTGCCGATGTATGAGTCTCAGACTTCGCGCGACAGGTCTCAGGCTCGGGCTTCAAGCTCGTCGATCGAAGGGGCTTCACGATGGCTGGACCACGAACGTCAACAACGGCGTGAACGTCGATGCACTGCTGGCGGCGAGGGAAGCGCTGAGGGGCGCGCCGCAGGCGGCCAAGTTCAAGTGGCGGGCGTCCTGCAAATGGCAGAACGGCACGCACAGCGAGACTCGAAGGTCGCAGGGCTTCTACGGACTCGGCGCAGGAACAGAAACACAAGACCGAGTTCTCGTTCGACGCGGATCATCCGGAAATCTTCGCGTCCGAAGATCTCGGCGCGACGCCAGTCGAGTACGTGCTCGTCGGCCTGGCGAGCTGCCTGACCGCCGGCGTCGCCGCGGTCGCGCAGAACCGCGGCATTCAGCTGCGCTCGGTCGAGGCGAAGCTCGAAGGATCGATGGACATCCAGGGCATCCTCGGCATCGACAGCGACGTGCGCAACGGCTACGACGACATCAAGGTGACCTTCAACATCGACGCGGATGCGTCGAAAGAAGGACATCGAGGCGCTGGTCGCGCAGTCGCAGAAGCGCTCGGCGGTGTACGACATCGTCACCGAACCCGACCAACGTCACGGTCGTCGTCGAGTCGGCGAGTTGATCGGGAGCGGAACCGCCATCGAACGCGTCACGACGGTCGTCATCGGAGCCGGGCACGCCGGTCTGGCGACGAGCCGCTGTCTCAGCGAGCGCTCGATCGATCACGTCGTGCTCGAGCGCGGGGAGGTGGCCAATTCCTGGCGCCGCGAGCGCTGGGACTCGCTGCGGCTGCTGACGCCGAACTGGCAGAGCCGCCTGCCCGGCTATCGCTACGAGGGCGCCGATCCCGACGGCTTCATGACGATGGCCGAGGTGATCGAGTTCGTCTCGCGCTTTGCCGCGGTCGTCGGCCGCGCCGGTGCACGCACACCGACGGTCACCTCGGTCAGCACGCGTCGACGAGGGCTATCACGTCGCCACCGATCGCGGCGACTTTCGCTGCCGCATCCGTCGTGCCTGGCCAGCGGCGCGCTGCAACGTCGCGAGCGTGCCGGCGGTTCGGCAGGCGGTGCCGTCGTCGATCGCGCTGCTTCACAGCGCTCGATTATCGAAATCCGCATCAGCTTCCCGACGGCGGCGTGCTCGTCGTCGGCGCGTCTCGCCACCGGCGTGCAGCTTGCCGACGAAATCCGCCGCTCCGGCCGCGGCCGGTGACGCTGTCGGTTGGCGAGCACGTGCGGCTGCCGCGAACGTATCGCGGCACGCGACGTGCTGTGGTGGATGGACGCTTCAGGCGTCTGGAACCAGCGCTACGACGAGATCGACGACCTGACGCGGGCGCGGCAAGCTGCCGTCGCCGCAGCTGGTCGGCACGCCCGAGCGCGCGACGCTGGATCTCAACGCGCTCGAGCGCGGCCGGCGTCGAGATCGTCGGCGCGGCTGGCTGCACGTGCGCGACGGCGCGCGCGCTGTTTTCGGGCGGACTCCGCAACCAGTTCGCGCTGGCCGACCTGAAGATGGAACGGCTGCTCGACACGTTCGATGAGTGGGCGCGCAGCACTCGCGCGATGCGCGACGTCGGCCCTCGGAGCGCTTCGAACCGACCCGCGCGCCGGCATCGTCGCGGCTCGATCTCAATCTCGCGAGCGGCGAGATTCGCTCCATCATCTGGGCGACCGGGTTTCGCCCGGACTACAGCTGGCTCGACGTCCCGGTGGTCGATCGCAAGGGCCATCTGCGGCACGACGGCGGCGTGGTCGATGCGCCAGGGCCTGTACGCATCTGGGCTGCCCGTCCTCCGGCGCCGCAAGTCCACGTTCATCCATGGCGCAGAGGACGACGCGCGCGATATCGTTGAACATCTCGCCGGCTATCTCGCCCACACGGATCTCGGGGCGACCGCCACATGGTCGAGGGCCGCGGCGCAGCCCCGGTGGGAACTCGTGCTCTCCTCCTCGCGACGGAAAATGACCATGGTCGAATCGCACTCGCGAATCTCCGGTTTCCATCGACGCCAGCCGAGTCGGTGGCGTTGGCTGAAAACGCCATCGCGGAGGCCTCGGCCGCGCGCGCGGATGTCATCTGCTTTCCGGAGTGCTTCGTGCCCGGCTATCGCGCCCCCGGGAGAGCGGTGCCGCCGCCGGATCCGGTGTTCCTCGAGCGCGCCTGGTCGTCCGTCGCGCGCGGCCGCCGAGCGCGCGCAGCGTCGCCGTGGTTCTCGGCACCGAGCGCATCGTCGACGGCGTCTTGCTGGCGACCGCGCTCGTGATCAATCGGGATGGATCGATCGCGGGGTTTCAGGACAAGGTCAGATCGATCCGTCGAAGAGGACACGTGCGGACAGTGACGCGGAGCGCCGCATTTTTTCGAGCCGGGGATGCTGACGTTCGGCGTCGCCATCTGCCACGAAGGCTGGCGGTATCCGGAAACGGTGCGCTGGGCCGCGCGACGCGGCGCCCAGCTGGTGTTCCACCCGCACTTTCACGAAGCCGAGCCCGGCGAGCTGTCGCCCGTCGACGTTTCGGCCGATCCGCCAAACTCGTTTCACGAGAAGGCGATGCTGTGCCGCGCGGCGAGAACACGTGCTACTTCGCGACGCGTCAACTATCGCCAGCGCCGGATCGCCGACGACGTCGGCGGTCGTTCGGCCGGACGGGACGCTGCTGTGCCATCAGCCCGTACGGCTCAGAAGGACTGCTCGTCGCCGACATCTGGATCGTCGACCACAGCCACCGGCCTGCTCGCGGGACGCCTCATACCGATGTAGCACGCGCGTTTGGTGCTCACGTCGCAACCACTCATCCGCGGAGGCTGGCATGTTCTCGGTTCTCTTCGAAGTCCACCCCAGATCGGATCGGTGGGACGCCTACCTGGGCTACGCCGCCATGCTGAAGCCCGAACTGGAACAGATCGACGGCTTCGTGGACAACATCCGTTACAGGGAGTCTCACGCGCGAGGGCTGGATTCTATCGCTGTCGAACTGGCGCGACGAGGAAGGCGGTCGTGCGCTGGCGCACACGCGTGCGGCATCACGAGGTGCAGGAACGAGCGCGCCGCGAACGTGTTTCTCGACTACCACCTGCGCGTCGGGCAGCTGACGGCGGACACGCAGCTCCCCGCGGGCAGCGCTCTGCACGAACAGCGGCTGGACGAAACGGAAGTCGGCGCAGGCACGACGGCCATGCTCATCGACGCGCGTCGGCCGCCATCATGGAGTCGAGAAGACGACGCCCGAAGAAGTCGCGAAGCGCCTGGGGCTAGATACTCATGCCGCCGGCCTCGCCGGCTGGGATGTGTTCGACGCCGTGCTCACGCCCGGCGACATCATCCTGTTGATCACGTGGCGGGACCACGCCGACGCAGAAACCATTCGAAGGACGACCACTTCCAGGCGCGAGGCTGCGCCGCATCCAGGTGATCCGCGACTACGGTATGTTCGATCGGCGTGAGCGCCGCGCAATGCTATCGACGTCAGGGCATAGGTCCGTCGGCCCCGAGAGAGCGTGCGTTCCACGACATTTCGTGGAACGCGGCAGCAGGTTTTTTCACCTCATCGGGCGAGAGGCATCTTGCCGAACGCCTGCGCCGCTTTGTCGAGATCGGTTTGCACTGATGCCCAGGCAGTCTGGGCGGTTGGCGAGAGCGACCGCCCCTTCAGGGACGCGCCGACCGCCTCGCATGCTCGAGCAGCGCCTCGGCCTGGCCGGATGCCGGCTTGCCGTCGCCGATCGCGTCCGACAGGTGCTCCGCGTCCTCCTTCAGGATGTCGATGTCCTTGACGGCTGTTTCGCGTGTGGTCCTGGGCGATCAGGTGGTGTCGCTTTTGAGCGACGACTCCAGTTCATCCTTGAAGTGATCCGCGTTCTTTGCGGCCGCGTCAGCCGCGGTGCGCACTTCGCCGTCGTTCATGCGACGCGGCAGCTGGCTTTCCAGGGCGGGAACAGAAACCCCATAGGCGGCGGCCAGATCGTTCAGACTGGTCGCCAGCCGGTTCCATTCGCTGGTTCCGCTTGAGGCTCGGGCGGCTGCGTTGACATGTATCGCTGCACCGCGTTTCCCAGACGCAGCACGGTTGTCACTTCCTCGTTGCCGGCGTATCCGGACTTGAAGCGGTCCTTCAGCTTGTGGACGTTGTCCTGAAGGTCCTGGAGAAGGTTCTCGACGTTCACGTCGCCTCTCGGTCCGTGGATGGTGCTGCTCTTGACGCTTTCCATCCAGCTGATCTTCGAATCGATCGCGGTCGTGATCGACGCGCTCGATGAGCTGTTTGACGTCGTTGTCGGTGGGACGATCGGCTCCTGCGGCAGGGTGTTGCGAGCAGGCTCAATACTGCGAGAGCTGACAGCGTCATCCGGATCATGCGAAGAGTGACGGTCGCCATTGGAGACCTCTTTCTTGCGCGGACCATCCCGGAGACAGGTGACGTCAGGGGATATTGTCCGGCTGACCGTTTGTTACACGTGACGACCAGCCGGTGCATATTCGATACGCGCCATCGGCCTCACCACTTTCCCGCGTGCGCGCCTCCGTCCACGTGCAGCACTTCTCCCGGTGACGAACGTCGCGCGACTCGAGGATATGACCGCGTCGACGATCTTCGGCCGTCGATGCGATGACGGGCGATCGGGTGGAGCTGCTGCAGCATGGCCATGCGACTCCGGCTTGTGCATCGGCGTGTCGACGATCCCCGGCAGCCACGGCATTGAATCGAATGCCTTCGGCGGCGTGCTCGATCGCCAAGCGCCTTGGTCACGGCGTTGAGCCCGGCCTTCGTGAGGATCGGGAGCGACGCGGACATGCCGGCGATCGGCTGGTCGGCCAGGTCGGTCGCTGATCGTCACGACGTGCCCCGTGACCTCGCGCGCCTGCATGCTACGGACGGCGAACTGCGTGACGTGCAAGAACCCGGTCACGTTGGTCGAGACCAGCGCCGGCGAGGTCTTCGGTCGTGTGTAGTCGGCTGAACGGCTTGGCGATGAACGCGCCGGCGTTGTTGACGAGGAGGTCGAGCGCCTCCGAACCGATCGGCCGCCTCGATGATCGCGGGCCGCCACCTCGGGCGACGCGATGTCGCCGTCCACGAGCACGAGGTCCGGCGCATGGCGTCAGCGTGCCGGGATTGGGTGATGTGGCGCGAGTTGGCGACGATCAGCGGCGCGCCGCTTGCGAGGAAGGCTGGCCAGCGCGAGGCCGATTGCCGCTGGATGCTCCGGTGATGATGACGGTCTTCGTCGAGGTTCATGACACTGTCTCCTTTGCGCCCGCGACGTGCGGGCTACTAGTTACCTTAGGTAACCAGAGTAGCCGTGCGCGATTAAATTGCGCATGGCTATTGCATTTCGTGGTCACCATTCGAGCAGCCGAGTCCCGCCATGGTGCCCCGACGCAGAACCGTGTTGTGCCCGCCCGACCTGCACCGCCCGAAATCACGTGCATGCGCGTGCTCGGCGGCGTTGTTGGGTTTCGGCTGACGGCGCTCACGGCGGCCGGCTGCTTCCGGCGATTGAAGCGATCTGTTGGAAGTCGGGGCGAGGAACTGAAGCGGCTCAGAGCGGTGTCGTAAGGTTGGGTATGCTGGCCAATCACACGCATGACTCTCTTCGACGTCCGTCGGCCCTACCCGCAGATGAGGGGGTCTGAAAGCGCAAAGCTCGTCCCGCGCCAGATCGCCATGATGGCGATGGGCGGCGCGATCGGCGTCAGGCTGTTCCTCGGCAGCACGGTCACGATCCGGCTGGCCGGGCCGGGCGTGATCGTGACCTACCTCTTCGGCGCCGTGATCGCGCTGGTGATGGGCTACGCGCTCGCCGAGATGGCGGTCGTGCACCCGGTGGCAGGGTCGTTCGGCGTGTTCGCCGAACGCTACCTCTCGGCCTGGGCCGGCTTCGTCGTGCGCGCGACCTATGCCTTCGTGCAGATCCTGGCGATCGGCGCCGAAGTGACCGCCGTCGCCATCTACTTCACGTTCTGGTTCCCGGGCGTGCCGGCGTGGGTGTGGGTCGTCGGCATCGCCGCGGTGCTCATCGCGATCAACACCGCACAGGTCGGCGCTCTTCGGCGAGCTCGAATACTGGTTCGCGCTTGATCAAGGTGACGGCGATCGTGGCGTTCATCCTCGCCGGCCTCGCGCTCGTCAGCGGGCATCGGGCCCGGGCCGGCCACCGGATTCCGGCATCTGGTCGACGGGCCCGGCGGCTTTCTGCCGAACGGCTGGCGCGGCGTCTGGCTGGCGCTGACGCTCGTCATCACGAGCTACATGGGCATCGAAGGCATCGCGGTGACGGCCGGCGAAGCCGAGCATCCGGAAACCTCGATCCCGCGCGCGATGCGGACGATGGTGCTGCGGCTGATCCTGTTCTACGTGCTCGCCATCGCGGTGATGCTGATGATGAGCCCGTGGCAGGAGCTGGCCGAGGGCGGCGGCGGCATTACCGGCAGCCCCTTCGTGCGCGCGTTTGCCGCCGTCGGCATTCCGTTCGCGGCCGGCGCGATGAACCTGGTCGTGATCTCGGCGGCGGTCTCGAGCGCGAATTCCAACCTCTACATGACGTCGCGCATGCTGCTGTCGCTGGCGCGGTCCGGCTATGCGCCGGCGGCGCTGGCGGTCGTCAGCGTGACCGGCGTGCCGCTGCGCGCGGTCGCCACCGCCAGCACCGGCGTGGTCGCCGCCATCCTGCTGGCGATCTATGCGCCGGCGAATGCCTTTCTCGCGCTCTACGGCACCGCGGTCGCCGGCATGCTCTTCATCTGGATCGTCATCCTGTTCACCTACCTGCGCTTCAGGAAGGCGCTGACCGCCGGATCAGCTCGCGCGGCTGCCGATCAGGATGCCCGCCCATCGCGCGGCGGCGTGGTGCGGCGATCGTCTCGCTCGACCGCGATTGCGGCGACGACGCTTCTTCGTCGACGGCCTGCAGTACAGCGTGGTGTGGTTCCTGCCGTTTCTCGTGGTGATGTCGATCGTCTACGCACGGAAACGGAGCGCCACGCATGCGTGAGCAGCGAACCGCCGCCGGCCCTTTCCGGTCGAGGCGCTGCGCCGGCAGTTTTCGGCGCTGTCGCGCGCCAGGACGTTCGTGTTCTTCGACAACGCGCGCCGGCGCGCAGGTTCCGGACACGCGTCCTCGACGCGGTGACCGACCATCTGCTCTCGCGCAACGTGCAGCGTGGCGGGCCCTACCGGCAATCGCGCGAGGTCGACGCGATGATCGCGCGGGCGCGCGAGAGCGTCGCGGCGTTCGTCAACGCCCGCAGCGCCGACGAGATCGCGTTCGGCCTCAACGCCACGTCGTTCATCCGGGCGATCAGCCTCGCCGTCGGCCAGACGCTCGCCTCGCGGCCGGAGATCATCGTCAGCGAGCTCGATCACGAAGCGAACGTCGCGACCTGGCTGGCGCTCGAGCGCGCCGGCGCGCGCATCGTGTGGTGGCGCGCTCGCGCGGGCGGCGGCGAACGGGCAGCTGCGCGCGGCCGATCTCGAGCCGCTGCTGACCGAGCGCACCAGGCTGGTGGCGTGCACGCTGGCGCTCGAACGCGACCGGCAGCCTGGTGGACGTCGCCGGCGTCGCGCGGCTGGCGCACCGCGTCGGCGCCGAGGTGTTCATCGACGCCGTGCACTACGCGCCGCACGGGCCGATCGACGTGCAGGCGCTCGACTGCGACTACCTGGTCTGCTCGGGATACAAGGTGTTCGCGCCGCACATGGGCTTTCGCGTGGTGCCGCCGCGAGGCGCATCAGCCGCCTGCCGACGTTTCGCGAGGACTTCATCCCCGACGTGACGCCCGACAAGCTCGAGGCCGGCACCTACGCCTACGAGAACGTCGCCGGGATGGATGCCGCCGTCGCATATCTGGAGCGTCTCGGGCGCAGCGTCGCGGCGCGATGCCGCTCGCTGATCGCGCGATCGCGCACCGAGGCGGTCCGCACCGGCGATGCTGGCCATCGCCGAGTACGAGCGCACGCTCTCGGCGGCGCTGCTCGACGAAGTGGCGGCCATCCCCGGCGCGACCGTGCACGGCGTCACCGGATCGCGCACCGGCTGCACGAACGCGTGCCGACGCTGTGCTTCAGCGTCGCCGGAGTCGCGCTTCGGCGGCGATCGCCGCCGGCCTGGCCGCCCGCGACATCGGCGTGCGGAGCGGCCACATGTCTCCCCCGGCTGATGGCAACGGCTGGGTCTGCTGCCGGCAGGCGCGGTTCGCGCCTCGCTGGTCCACTACAACACGCCGGCCGAGATCGCGCGCGTTCGGCGCGGCGCTCGCGCGTGAGGTGACTCGATGACCTTGGATGAATTCCGATCGCGGTTTCCCATCCTCAAGCGGCGCGTCTACGTCAACAGCTGTTCGCAGGGCGCGCTGTCGACCGACGTCGACGAAGCGATGCGGGCGTACCTGGAGTCGTGGCACGAGCTCGGCTCGCCCTGGGAGATGTGGGTGGAGCAGGTCGAGCGCCTCCGCGCCAGGTTCGCCGCCTCGATTGGCGCCGGACGTCGACGAGATCGCCGTGACCGCCGAGCGCATCGGCGGGGATCAACGCCGTCGCGAGCGCGCTCACCTTCGCCGGACCGCGGTCGCACGTCGTCATCGGCGACTTCGAGTTTCCGACGATGGCGCAGATCTGGCTGGCGCAGGAGCGCCGCGGCGCGACGATCCGCGCGCGCGCGCGCCTCGTCGTCGTCGCCGGACACGCTGCCGCTCGACGCCTACGACGCCGTCATCGACGAGCGCACGCTGATTGTTCCCGCGACGCACGTCTGCTTCCGCAACGGCCACAGGACCGACATCGCCGGCCTGGTGCGGCTGGCGCACGACCGCGGCGCCTATCGTCTTTCTCGACGACTACCAGCGCACCGGCTCCGGCCCGATCGACGTCCACGCGCTCGGCGTCGATTTCATGGTCACCGGCTGCCTGAAGTACTGATCGCGGCGGCCGGCATTGGCTTTCTCTACGTGCGGCGCGATCTCATCCGAGCGCTTCGAGCCGACGGTCACCGGCTGGTTCGGCCGCGTCAATCCCGTTCGCGTTCCGGATCGACGAGCTCGACTGGCCGTCGGGCGCCAGCCGGTTCGAAAGCGGCACGCCGCCGGTGCCGAACGCCTACGCGGCCCTTGCCGGCGCTGGAGCTGCTCGATCGCGTCGGGTACGACGCGATCGGCCGCGCAGGTCGAGCATCTGGCTCGACCAGCTACGCGGACCGCGACGCGAGGCCATGGGTTCCTCGTGCGAACGCCGTCCGCGCCAGAGCGCCGCGGACCGCTGGTCGTCGTGCAAAGCGTCGACGGTCCGGAGCTGGTGTCAGAAGCTGGCCGGGCGCGGCATCATCGCGTCCGTGCCGCGGCAACGGGCTGCGCGTCGTCGTTCCACGCCTACAACACCGACGCCGACGTCGACGCGGTCGTCAGCGCGCTGGCCGCCGAGTCCCGATGGCTCGAGCGTTGAAGGCCTTTACGACAACACGCCGGTGCACGTGCACGACGTTCCCTGAGAGCGTGATCGCCGCACCCCGCCCGTTGTCGATGACGATCCCCGCGTCGGTGATCGAGATCGCGCGCCACCCGTGCGCAGGGCGATCCGCCGGTCGGACCTGGCACGTCGAGATCAGAACCGAGTGTCCACCCGTTGTGACGGAGGGCGATCTGATCGATCGTCTGGATCCCCGGCCTCACGACGGCCGGCATTTCCCCGCCTCCCCCACCAGCAGCCGCTCCAGATCGGATAGTCCGGGATTCCCCTGCTCGAACTCGATCCAGACACCGCCCGCGCCGACCGGCGGCGGCGCGACACGACCGGAGCGGGGACCGGCGAGACGGCACGGCCGGCATCGCTCAACCGCCGCTGGCATCGCTACCAGCACGTCGCGGCACGACATCCGCCTGAATGCACCAGCGCGCGGTTTCCGGAATCCATGGATGTTTCACTTGACCCTGCCGACGGTGAGCCTTTTTTTCTCTCCAGGTGCTAGGAGCGTAGGCGCGACCTGCAACTCGTGCCGATCCTTCTCACAGTCCGTGGCAATCCGATGTCGTGCGGGCCTTCAGGCCTGCTCGCACGGCTCAGCCTGAAGGTCGGACACCACAACATCATGTCGGAACCGCGTCAGGCCTTCGCGCCGAGGCCGGCGCGCTGACCAGCTCGAACTCACAGACGATGACGCGCAAAGCCGTGACGGTGTCCCCGCACGCAGCGCGACGGCGAACAGGCCGTTGAAGGCATCGGCCGCTCTTCGCACCTTCGACGATGGATCCGGCGCGGAGCCGGCGTTGACGCCCGGCAATCCTGAGCCGGCCGTGCCCGGTCGCCGCTTCGGCGGAACGTCGCGGCCTCGGCGAGCAGTTCGCTCGCCGCCTGCGTCACCGTGAATTTTGCCGCCGAATGCAGGCGGCGGCGCCGGTGCGCGGGCGGCACATGACGCGGCCCAGCGGCGCGCCAAGCGCTGCGATATCCGAACCGGAACAGGGATCAGGATCGCTTCGAGATCGGATCGATCACCTTGGCTTCCGGCGCGACGCGCCGCATCGCGCTCGAAGCGCAGCTGCAGCCCATCGACGTTGCCCGGCCGCTGGAAGTCGATCTCCAGCGCAGGGATCGGCGCGATTGCGAGGTTCCGGCCCCAGTAGGCAATCGACGATCCCGGCACCGGTCCCTGATCGAGCGTGAACCGATGACCAACTGATTCCGCGCAGCGCACGGATGTACGCGTAGTCCGTGCCGCGCTGATGGGAATGCGATCGGCGGCCGGCGACGTCCCCCACCGGCGGCGGAATCACGACAGGCGTCACGCCGAACACCGCGTAGGCGGCAAGCAGCGTCTGCACGCGCACGTTGGCCGGCAACCCAGGGAACGTTCGCGTGATGGTCCCGTTCAGATCCATCAGGCGCGTCAGGTCTTTCGCCGCCGACCACGAGCATCGGCCCTGCGTCGCGCGTGGCCGCCGACACCGTCTGCTCGACGACAGCACCGTCCATGGCGACCGACGCCGCACCGCCGGTCCCTAAAGACGAGCACGACGCGTGCGAGATCTCCGGAGTCGAACCGGAAGCGCGTCAGGCAACTGCATGCGCCGATCGAGGTGGAAGAACAGCCGGAAACGATCCGCGCTCGCCGATCGCGGTCACGATCTCGACCGCGGCAAGGGGCGTCCATCACCGCCGGCGCGAACGGGGACCCGCGAGCCATGCGACGCCGCGTGAGGAGCGAGAGGTTCCGGACGCTCATGCGAATGCCGCCATGTAACCGCCTCGTCACTTCGCGAACCGCATTCTACACTGGGCGGCAAGGCCGTTATCCGTAGGCTCCCGGCGCTCCCTGCGACAGCCGCCACCCACTATGCGCATCGACCCCTCCCTGACAATCTCGGCTACGGCAAAGCCGAATCGCGCGATCGACTTCGTCCGAGTGTGTTGTAGAAGTAGAAACTGAGCCGGCAGCTGGCGGGCGGATTCAGCTTGAGAAAGCGGTGCGCGAGCGTCGCGCAGTGACAGCCCGCCCGCGACTCGACGCCCTGCCGCGCTCAGCGCCTCGGCCAGCGCCATCGGATCCCATCCTGCGACGTTGAACGCGACCAGCGAGGTTCGACGGCGCGGATCCGGCGGGCCGTAGATCCGCAGTCCGGGGATTCGTGCGAGAGCGACTGCGCAGGCGCGCTCGGCGAGCGTGCGCGTGTAGTCCGTGATCGCGGTTCATGCCGTCGCGGATCTCGTCGGCGCTGCAGCGCACGGCCTCTGCCGGAACTAGCCGCGGCTCATCGGGCGTGAGCGCGAGGTCGATCAGCAGCCGCAGCGCCTGCGCGGAGACGATGGTGCCGAGGATGTTGGGCGTGCCGGCGGCGAATTTCCACGGCAGCTCGTTGTAGTCGACGTGATCCGGCGTCACGCCGCCCTGCGCCACCATGTCGCCGCCGTACATGCAAGGACGCATGGACTCCAGCAGGTGCCGTTTGCCATACAGCACGCCGACGCCGAACGGCGCGAGCAGTTTGTGACAGGAGAACGACAGGAAGTCGACATCCAGCTCCTGGACGTCGACGAACGTCGACGGCACCAGCTGCGCGCGCATCCACCAGCAGATACGATCCGACGCGCGCCGTCGGGCTGCACGTATCCGCTGACTCGACGCGAGCTCGCGGACGCACGCCAGCCGATTCTTGGTCCCGAGGAAATTCGACGCGCCGGTGCAGCAGACCAGCTTGGTCCGCCGATCGATCAGCGACGCGAGATGTGCGTAGTCGAAGCTCGCCGGTGTCGGGGTCGAACCGCGCCAGTCCGATATTCGACCTGCCGGCCCAGCTTCGGCAGGATCTCCCGGCACATCGCGTACCACGGCACATAGTTGGAGTTGTGCTCCATCATCGTCGTCACGACGTTGTCGCCTGGCCGGAAGTCGGTCAGCAGCGAGTACATGACGATGTTGTGCGCTTCGGTGGTGTTCCTGGTGACGACGATGTTCGCACGCGACGGGGCGTTGATGAACTGGGCGATGGTGTCGTACGCGTCCTCGAACAGCGCCGTGGTCAGCTGCGAGGCGGCCGACTGGCCGCGATGGACGTTTTCGTAGTCGGGCGCCAGCGTCCGAAACAGATCGACCAGCTCTCGCGGCGGTTGCGTGCTGGCGGCGGCGTTAGCTGGTGACGACCTCGCGCGATTCGGGGAAAGCAGAAGCGCCGCCAGCACCAGCCTCGACCTGGATCGGGCAGAGGCCGCGATCATCGGCATGTTTCCCCCGTTGGCAGCGGTTGTCGCTATCGCACATGGTGCGGCGACGCATCGCTCGCCGTTTCAGTTGAGGGCCGACACTTGTCGACAGTCAGAGGAAGGCGCGCGGCCTCTGCCGACCGGGAAAGGCAGTACCAGACCGCTCCCGGGGTCAATCCCGCCAGACGGTCTGGCATTAAATATTCAGCGCCGGTCCAACAACGGATACCCGCGACCGCCATCGGCGGCGGCGATAATCGGCGCTGCTCCGCGAACCAAAGAGGAGCGCGGCGGTCACGACGGCAGCCGGCAATCGGACATCACACACCACCATGGCCACTACCGGGCATTTGCCCGGCGCGGTTCGGCGTTCGCTCGCCGAACTGCAGGATCAGTACGCCGCAACGGGCAACAAGAAACCGCTCGAAGATGTAATGCAGCGTGGAAAGGCATCAAGGAGCTGCCGCCCGACGATCCACGATCCTTCTTCAATGCTCGGCGGCTATCACGGCGAGCCCGTTCCGTGGAGCGGGCTGGGGATTTGGCAACAACACGTTTTCTGGGCGGCTACTGCAATCACGGCAACGTCCTGTTTCCGCACGTGGCACAGAGTCTATCTGTTGAAGTTGGAAGAGGCGCTGCAGAGCATCCCCGGGTGTGAAACCGTCACGCTGCCCTATCTGGGACGAAACCGACAGCGCTTCGCTGGCCGGCCGGGATTCCGTGGGCGTTGACGGTCGAGACTGTCGAGCTCGACGGCAAGCCGTTCCCCAACCCGTTGCGTCTTCGCCTTCCCGGTCACCATCACCGACAACATCGTCACAGACGATGGCCTGTACACGAAAGCCAGCGGGTATGAGACCGTACGATTTCCCCTTCTCCGGCCTGGTCGGACACAGACGCAGCAAAGAAGGCGTCCGAGCAGCACAAAGTCAATGCCGCATACTGCAGGGCTGAACGTGCAGCTGCTGAACCAGAACGTCGTGAACTGGTTGACGCTCGGCGATCGTGAACATCCACGCCGGATGTGCACCAACTGTCGGGTCCGGACCCGCCGTATCATCAGCAGTTCATCGATTGTCTGAACGCGCCCGAATCTACACGGTCTTCTCCGAACACCACGTCGACGCAGCAGTGGAACGAGAACTGCACGACGCGCGCCGTCGTCGCGCTGGGAGGCGCCGCACAACAGCATCCATCTCGCGGTGGGCGGATACGACGTGACAACGGTCGCGGGCCAGGACGGCGACGCGTCGCCCGATCGTCGGCGCCAACGGCGACATGGGCGAGAACGACACGGCCGGCGCTCGATCCCATCTTCTACTTTTCATCACGCGAACATCGACCGGGTGTTCTGGCTGTGGCAACAGAAATGGGGCAAGACCGACGCGCCTCGACATCATCGGCGGCTATCCCGGCACCAACTCCGAGTGCGACAACCAGGGTCGACTCCCGGGCGTACCGCCGAACACGTGGTTGACGCTCGAGACGCCGCTGAACCTGTTTTCGAGAGCCGTCGACGGCACGACAAAGTCTACACGTCGCCTGGACTGCATCAACATCGAGAAGCAGCTCAATCCACCATACAGCGCCGGGTCGTTTCAGGAAGGGCCGCGCGCAATGGCGGCGGCGCCGGGGCGCAGCAGGAAAGTCGTCCACGTCTCCGGATCAACCGCGCTCCGATCAAGGGTTCGTTCCTTGTTGCCGTGTACGCCACGATTGACGGCAAGAGGCACCTGGTCGGCATCAACGGCGGTGCTGAGCCGATGGGCCGTAGCCGGCTGCGCGAATTGCCAAACCCACCTGGATGTCAAATCGGCGTTTTCCCTGAGTCACCTGCCTGAGGCGCTGGTGAACCGCGCGACGTTCGAGGTGAAGGTCGTCGTGAAGAAGAGCTCCAATCGCCAGGTCTCTGGCATCCAACGCCGATGCACGGCGAAGAAGCCGGCACGAATCGAAGGTGCGGTGAACATGGCGTCGGGAAACTTCAACGCGGCTGTTGTCGCGACTCCGCCCGCTCACCGATCACAGCCAGTTCTTCCCGGCGCCGCCGGTCACACCGGGCAACGCGTCGGCGTCTGCCCTGTCCGGCGGCGGATCGCGCGCGCTGACGGCCGGGATGGGCCAGCTTCAGGCGCTGGCGTATCTCACGGCGAACGGCGCTCCTCTTCTTGGTCAGGTCAAGGCGCTGTCGACGGCTTCCGGGCGGCTCGTGGCTCGGGGTGCCGTTCGAATTCCTGCGGACGTCCGGGTCCCTCCGACGGCGCGTACCTCGGCACGTTCAGCCCGGATCAATCGAGCCTCGCCGGCCGAATCAGTCTCGCGCAGTTGCCGGCCGGAAACGCCGGCGTCCCGATCACGTCGGACTTTTCCTTCCAGAATTGCTGGCGCATCGAGGCGCTGCGCTGCTCTCACGAATTCCTGAAGGTGCCTCCGTCGATGCTGTGGCAGACCGTCATCGCGCTGAACGTGCATCAGGGTCTGCGGTCTCTTCTCGCCGGGCCTCGGTTGCGAGCCGACCGATCTCTTCTCGTACTGACTGCGCAGTCGCTTCCAGAGCGCCGTCACCGGCCCTGTAGCCCCGGCCGGCGCCGGCCGCGGCGACGGCGAATCTCGTCGCGGGACACGACGGCGGCGAACCCGGATCCGGCGCTCCGCTATTTCATTTGCAACATGGGCATGTTCCTCGAGGGGAGCCGGACGCGCGTCAGGTCGAGGCGGCTGGCGCCCGTTCGGGCGACGCCGTTCTTCACCGGCATCGTCGGCTCGCCCACGGGAACGGACTACGACGGCGCCGCGGTCGGCGGCGGCGGCGTGACGTCGTTCGCCTTCAACCTGCACTCTACGTCTCGACGGGAGCGGCGGTGCGGACGACGGTGGCTCAGAAGCGCCAGTGGTCGATCGCGGACATCGATCGGCACGAGCAGCGCGTTCTTCGCGGAGAATGCTCGAGAACCAGATCGCCGAATGGAAAGCAGAACCCCCGCCAAGCTGGCGGAGACGCTGCTCGAGTGCGCGGACGAGATCCTGGAAATGGATCGAGCAGCACTTCGACGTGCCGACCCAGCTGCGTGCGAAGTCATTCGTCCAGCACCACGCCCTCGCTAGCCGCGGTCGAGGACCTTGCGGTCCCGCAAGTTCACGTTCGCGGACCTGCAGTCCCTCGACCCTGCGCGTATTTCTACCGGTCTCCCGCGCACGAGACCGTCGTCGGCCGATCCAAAGCCGACGCGATTCGCCGACGGAGGCAGCCTCGAGAACACCGGCATCAGCGGGATGCTGGCGTATGCCGACATCGACGGCCTGATCCTGCGCGTTCGTCAACAGCGAGGTTGCCGATGGCGCTCGGCCGGTATGGCGTGTCCGACGGCAAGGGCGGGTTCATCCCTGACACCAACATCGTGGTGGATGAATGCATTCCGCCGCTGTTCGGATGGCTCAACCGTGCGAGTCCGGGCGCGAGATCGACCAGGTGAACAAGGGCGCTACGTGTTGTATGCGCCGGCGCGGCAGCGACCGATCTATCCTGATGTATGCCAGCAACCAGGTGTTCCCGTCGGCGGACTTCCCGGCCTTTCTGCAACAGATCGGCGAAGAACAGCGGCAGCGGCTCGAACCAGTCTCCGGCCATCTTACGCGCGAACGCTGCGGCGGTCGCTGCCCAACGCCCGGGTTCGGCGAAATCGCCGGCGGGAAGACGGTGACCGTCGTCTGGTCCGCTACTCAGCGCGGTCGGCCACTGGCGGGCGCAGTTCGCCGAGCAACCCCGCGGTGTGGCGGCCATCGTGGCGCTGGCCGAGTCGAACATGCACTTTCCGCACTACGACACCGTCGAGTACGAGCCTGAGCGCCACGAACATCGACCTGCTCGCGGCGCTCACCGGCTGGTGCGTGGTCTCCGCGGATCAGGAGCTCCAGAGGTGTATAGAGCCTCTTTACCGGCTGATCTCCGCAACGCTGCACGCGCTATGGCTGCTTGCAATTTCATGCGTGGAATCAACACAAAGGACGCTGAGGGACGCCAAGACAGACCCGGACGTATCCATTGTGTCCTTCATTGTCCTCTGTGTCTCGGTCGCCCCCTTTGCGGTTCCTTCAGGCAGTACCGAACTGACGCGCGCTAGACCTGCGCGAAAGCCGCCGTCGACGAAAGAGCTCCGCGCCCGGTGACGTAGCTGCTGTCGTCGGAGGCGAGAAACACCACGGCTTTCGCGATCTCGTCCGGCGTGCCGAACCTGCCGAGCGGCACGCTGCCGGCAATCATCTTCGCGCCGTTGTTCGCCCGCTTCCGACGAAGCCAGCAGATCGTTCAGGCCGGGCGTGTCGATCGGAGCCCGGGCTCACCGCGTTCACGCGGATGCGGCGGCTCTTCAAGTCGGTGGTCCAGGTGCGCGCGAACGACCGCACGGCGGCTTTCGTCGCGGTATAGACACTGTTCGCGGGCAGCCCTTTGCTGGCGACGACTGGACGCATTCAGGATGATCGAGGCGCCATCCGGCATGAGCGGCAGCGCCTTCTGCACGGTGAAGAGCAGGCCCTTCACGTTGACGTCGAAGATCGAGTCGTAGAGCTCCTCGGTGATCGTGCCGAACGGCGCGTACTTCGCGACGCCGGCATTCGCGAACACGATGTCGAGCCTGCCCTTCTCCCGCTCGATCTGGGCGAAGAGGCGATCAAGATCGGCCGAGGTTCGACACGTCGCCCCTGCACCGCGGCGACGTTCTGCCCGATGGCGGCCTCCGCCGCGGCCAGCTCCGTCTCACGGCGTCCGGTGATGAAGACGTGCGCGCCCTCGCGCACGAACTCGGTCGCCGTCGCGAGGCCGATCCCGCTGGTTCCTCCCGTCACGAGCGCAATCTTTCCGTCGAGCATGCCCATGGCGTCTCTCCTTTCAAGCGGCCGGGCCCTGAAGGCCCGGCCCTACGCCTCGAGAACTCTATTCATGACGACCATCATCCGACTATTAATTACGCAACGTCATGTATAATGTCAAGCGGACTCTCGAAGAGGCACAGATGCGAGTGACGACGCGAACAGGCGGCGTCGAACCGGCAGCGGATCGTGGAAGCGGCCAGCCTGCTGTTCAAGAAACACGGCTTCGACGGCGTCGGAGTGGACGACATCACGAAGGCGGGCCGGGCTGACGCACGGCGGCTTCTACGGCCACTTCACGTCGAAGGACGACCTGGCCGCCGAAGCCTGCGCCCACGAAGGCGCCGATCCGTGGGCATGCGTGGATGGACGCGCCGCCCGCCAGACGGCTCGAGGGGATCGCGCGGAACTACCACGCCGCGCCATCGCGACGATCGCGCCAACGGCTGCCTGTTCGCCGCGCTCGGGTCGGACGTCGTCCGTCAGCCGGGCCGTGCGGCACGCCTTCACGGAGCGCTTCCGGGCGAAAGTCGAGACGCTTCGCGGTCTGGTGCCCGACGATCGCCGGCGGCCACGGCGCGACCGGGCGCTGGCGACCATGGCCGGCCTCGTGGGTGCGCTGACGCTCGCGCGCGCGGTAGACGATCCGAAGCTCGCCGCCGACATCCTCGCCGCGGCGGCCCACACGTTCGGACGCTCATGACGGCCATCGCTTCGCCGCCGTGTCGTGGTCACCGGGATCGGCGTGGTGTCGCCGCTGGGCATCGGCACCGAGCCGACGTGGCGGGCCATCCTCGCCGGCCGATCGGGCATCGCGCCCGATCACCCTGTTCGATGCCGTCGCGCTACTCGACGCGGTTCGCCGGCGAAGTGAAGGGCTTCGATCCCGCTCGAGTGGCTCGACAAGAAGGACGTGAAGAAGTGCGGCCGCGTTCATCCAGCTCGCGCTGGCCGCCACGATCGATGGCGATGACGCAGAGCGGTCTCGCGATCGATGCCGGCGAACGCCGAGCGCGTCGGCGTGACGATCGGGAGCGGCATCGGCGGCTTCGAGGTGATCGAGCGCGAGCACCAGGTCCTGCTCGAGCGCGGCCCCGAGCGCGTCTCGCCGTTCTTCATCGTGGCCGCTCTCGTCAATCTCGCGGCGGGGCAGGTCGTCCGTGCGGCTCGGCGCGAAGGGCCCGAACTCCGCGGTCGCGACCGGCGTGCACGACGGGCGCGCACGCGATCGGCGACGCCTTCCGGCTGATCCAGCGACGGCTACGCCGACGCGATGATCTGCGGCGGCACGGAAGCGGCCGTCACGCCGCTCGGTATCGCCGGGTTTTTCGGCGATGCGCGCGCTTGTCGACGCGAAACGACGAGCCCGAACGCGCGAGCCGCCCGTGGGACGCGGACCGCGATGGCGTTCGTCGTCGGCGAGGGCGCGCCGGCATTCTGCGTGCTCGAAGAATACGAGCACGCAAGCGAGCGCCGAGGCGCGACCGTGCTCGCCGGAGTTGGTCGGATACGGCATGACGCGCCGATGCGCATCACGTCACGGCGCCGCCTGAGGACGGCGAACGGCGTGTGCGCGGGTGCATGACCGCAGCGCTCGCGGATGCCGGCCTGTCCGCAGGCGAGGTCGCAGTATCTGAACGCCCACGCCACCTCGACGCCGCTCGGCGATCGCGGCCGAGGCCGATCGGCCATCGAGCGCGTCTTCGGCAGCGCACGCGCGCGACGCTCGCCGTCAGCTCGACCCAAGTCGATGACCGGCCATCTGCTCGGCGGCGCGGGCGCGCGTCGAGGCGGGCTGATCAGTGCTCGCCCTCCGCGATCAGGTGGCGCCGCCCGACCATCAACCTCGATGCAGTCCGATGCGGACGACGTGCCTCGATCTCGGTCGCCGCACCGCGCCGCGACCGATGCCGATGACGCACGCGATGACGAACTCGTTCGGCTTCGGCGGGACGAACGCCAGCCTGATCTTCCGCCACCCTTCACCCTGAATCACGCGGCGGGCTCCGGAAACATCACCACGAAAGCACGAAGCACACGAAGACGCACGAAGAAGGACCTGCGCGTTCGCAATCCGCGTCATCCGCGGGCACTTCTCCGTGGCTCCGGTCGCCCGGTGGATTCCGCATCACCGATTTCCATAACACGACGGCGTGAACGTGCGGCGTGGGAGTGACTCGAATCGGTCGTCGAGGTGCTCGTCACAGTCTGTTTAATCTTGAGCTCGGTCAGATCCGCCTGCGGAGACCGTCACCGTATTGCTGTGCGTCGCCGTGCCGCGGATGTCGAGCGACACGGCGCTGCGCCGGCCGTGATTTGCGCCAGTGATCCCGCGGCGATGTGTCCGTGATTGGCGGCGACCACGCCGTTCACGTCCACAGGCGGGGCTGCGGTCGGGGTTGGCAGTGCTGCTGCCGCAGGCGGAATCGGAAGACTGTAATGACGCATCCCGCCGGGATGGCGAGCGCGGCCTCGAGCGTGAACTCGCGGCGCGTGGCGAATGTCGAAAGCACGAGCGTATCGGCGCGATCAGACATGCTGCCCTCCAGTCGACGGGACGTTCCGCGCGGGAACCGCAAACTGGCTGCCGAAGATTTCTACGGAATCTGCATAACTGAAAGCGGATCGCGCGCGGCGACTTACGTGCGAAGTAACCGCGCGTCAATTCACGTAGGCCATCAATAAAAACAGAAGAGGCTGTTGCGGCAGGCGCCATGCGATTTGCGTTTGACCCTGCTCAGTCGGCCTGTTACCGTTACGTCGCGAAAATTCAGATGAGACGTTTCCTCGACTGCATTCTGCCAGCCGTTCTGATCTCGTTCGCCGCGTGCGGCAGCAACGCCTCGAGCCCGACGACACCGTCCCCGCCGACTCCGGTGTATGCGATCGGAGATCTCGGCGTCTCCGCACCCACCGTCGTGCTATCGGTCAAACCGTCCTATACCTCGGCGGCAATCGCGGCTCATGTTCAGGGCAGAGTGCTGTTGTCCGCCGTGGTGACGCCCGACGGCACCGTTGGCGAGGTGACCGTCGTGCAGTCATCGACACGACCTACGGATTGGACGCGCAGGCGATCAGCGCCGTGAAGCAATGGACGTTCAACCCCGGCATGAAGGGGCGGCACAGCCGTCGCGGTCAGGGTGTCGATCGAGATGACGTTTACGCTGGCGTGAGCGTCTACTTCGGCCGGCCCGAGAACCCGGCCGCGCTGCGCAGCGCGTCGGCATCGAGCAGCTTGCCGTCCAGCATGACGACGCGCGTCTGTCGCAAGTCGCCGATGCGCGTCGAGGGATCGCCGTCGACGAGCGCCAGATCGGCGGCCTTCCCGACCTTCACCGAACCGGTCTTCGCGTCCTGGCCAACCAGCCGCGCCGGCACGATCGTCGCCGCCGCGAGCGCTTCCGCCGGGCTGAAGCCCGCCTGCACGTAGATTTCGAGCTCGTGCACGAGCTCGATGCCCGCGCCGTCGGTGCCCCGCGACGATCGGCACGCCCGCTTCGTGCATCGCGGCCGAGCAGGCGCGACCATCTTCGCCCAGCTCGCGCGGTAGTCCGCGCGCGCGAGATCCTTGGGCACGGCGAAGCCGCCGGTCCTGAAGCCGCGCTCGGTGGTCGGCGGCATGCGTGCCGACAAACGGCGCATGACGACGGCGACAGGTCGCCGTTGTCCGGCACGCTAGGCTCTCGAACGCGACCATCGTCGGATCGCTGTAGATGTGCTTGCTCGCCATCGCGCCGAGGATCGCCTTGATCGCCTGGCCTTCGAGGTCGACGTCCTTCGCGTAGCGTCCCGGTCCCTCGAAGCGCATGATCCCGTTCGAGACCGGAATCACGCTGTCGGGCATCGCCTGCATCATCACCCAGTTGATGTGCGTGATTTCGTCATGCCCGGCGTTGATCGCGTCCACCGGCCGGATGCCGGCGGGAATGTGTCCGTGGACGTGAAGCCCGAGCTTGTGCGCCTCGCGGATGCTCGCCGGCAGCCATGCGGGTTGAAGGTGCCGTAGAACTTGATGCCGATGAAGCCGTTGGCTTTCGCCTTGTCCACGAGCGCGATGGCCTCGGCCTCGCTGGTCGCGACGTTGGCCACCTGCGCGGTGTACGGTCCCTTGCCGTCGATGAGCGACGATGGATAGACGTGCGGCGACAGACAAGGTCGCCTGCGCGCCGTCCGGCTCCGCCGGTCGATCGTGCGCGACGTCGTCGTTGCCGGGATCGCGCACCGACGTCACGCCCATCGACAGTTCCTGCAAGTCCGGTGAAGTCGTCGCCGACGTGCATGTGGCAGTCCCACAGGCCGGGGATTAACGTCTTGCCTGCTGCCGTCGATCACCTGCGCCCCGGCCGGCACCGTCGACCGACTCGCGCGCGCCGACCGCGGTGATCAGCGCCCTTGTCGACGACCACGGTCTGGTCGGTCACGAATCGCGGCGCGTCGGCGTCGAAGAGGCGGACGTCCGGTGAACGCCACGGGTCCAGCGGGGACCTTCACCAGCGACTTCGCCAGACCCTGGAGCCTGCGCCGCCGTCGCCTTCGCCTGCGCCTCCTCGATGGTCGACTGTTCGCCCGGCATATGCTTCCGGCAGCCAGGCGATTCCGAGGGCGAGCGCGAAGAATTTGTTGTTCGCGTCCGCCCACATCGGCAGCGGCGAGGTGCCGATGCCGGTGACCGCCCAGAGCGCGATCGTTTGTCGCGGTCGCACCAGCGCCCACCCGAGATCGGCGAGCTTGGCTGCGCGCGCCTTGCCGCCCGGCAGCAGGTCGAGCGACTTGTCGGGCCGCGCGAGCAGCGCCTCGAGGAACCACGCCGTCGTGTCGATCGGTCCGCCCTGCGAGACGTAGAACGCGGAGCGTTGAGTAGCGGCGGTCCCGGCGTCGATCGGGACTCTTCCAGGCGGCCGTCCCGCCGCTGACGATGAAGGTCTCTGCCGCGTCGCCCTTGCGGCGTCACGCCGCGGATGGCGAGCGCCGCGGGCATGCCGTCGGTTCCCGCCTTGCCGCTCGAGTCGAGCTCGAACACCTGACCGCGCAGGTTCATGCTCTCGCGGCGCCATGCGAGTGCCGTCGGGCGCGACCCAGCTCCAGGAGTCGCCATGCTTGCCGCCGGTCGATTGGATGATGAAATGGCGGGCACTGGATGGCGGCCTGGCAAGATCCGCCGCCGGTATCTGTGCGAACGCCGACGCCACTGCCGCCGTGAGCCACGCGGACATGACCAATCGATGCATACGGATCCTCAGCGACTATTATCCGCGCGATCGGCAGGCATGTCGCTGCGCGAGTTGACAGGGAATTGACGAGAGGTTGCCGGACAGTCACACACACGTCGAATGGAGCAGCGTAGAATTGGTTCGCCCCAGGACCTGTCGAGGTGCTCCGATGTTCAGCAAGAGAGCGGCAATTGCGGAACGGTGATGCTGGCTGCGTCGATGACCGTGATGGACAGCTGTTCATCGCCATCGAGCACTGGCCGAAGGAACCGCTTCGGCCCAGCCGACGCCGAACGCCGCCGCGGCCTCAGCTGGTGAGGCACCGCTTCCCGGTATGCCGGCGCTCCTCGACCCGCGCAACATCTACGCGGCCAACGGTCCCTGGCGCGCTCAGCCCGACGGTCGCGCAGTTCCCCACGCGGATCTACGTTCCCAACAGCGGCAGCAACACGGTGGATGTGATCGATCCGGTGTCGTTCAAGATCGTCGAACACTTCGCCGTCGGCCGTCAGCCGCAGCACATCACACCGTCCTACGATCTCAAGCGCCTGTGGGTCCTCGCGGATCTCGGCGACTCGGCGACCGAAATCGACCCGGCGACCGCGAAGAAGGGCAAGACCATCTGGGTCAAGGATCCGTACAGCATGTACTACACGCCGGACGGGAAGTTCGCCGTGGTCGTCGCCGAACGAGAGGCGAGGCTGAACTTCCTGAATCCGTCGACCATGAAGCTGATCGAGTCGGTCAAGGTGCCATGCCGCGGCATCGATCACATGGACTTCAGCGCCAACGGCCGCTTCCTCATCGCGAGCTGCGAGTTTGCGGCGAGCCTCGTGAAAGTGGATGTGTCCACGCACCAGCCGGTGGGCACCCTGGCGCTCGAACCGGGTGGAATGCCGCAGGACGTGCGGTCGGCCCCGACGGCAACCTGTTCTACGTGGCGGACATGATGGCCAACGGCGTCTACGTGGTCGACCCCTACACGTTCAGCCGTGTCGAATTCATCGCGACCGGCAAAGGCGCGCACGGAATCTCGATCAGCCGCGACGCGAAGTTGATGTACGTGTCGAACCGCGGCGAAGGGACCGTGTCGGTCGTCGACCTCGCGACACGCAAGGTCGTCAAGAAGTGGGAAATACCAGGAGGCGGCACGCCCGGACATGGGCGGGCTCTCGCCGGACGGCACCACCCTCTGGCTGTCGGGCCGCTACAGCAGGGAGGTCTACGCGTTCGACATCAGCGACGGACATCTGCTGGCGCGAATCAAGGTCGGGAAAGGGCCGCACGGTCTGGCTGTGTTTCCCCAGCCCGGCCGATACTCGCTCGGACACAACGGCGTGTTCCGCTAGCTGGCGCACGACGCTCGCGGAGAAGACTGCCCCGTCGACGACCTCGCACGCCTTCTCGATGCTATTGACGCCTGCCGAATCTGCATAGCGACGACCGGCGCGGCGCGTCGGCATGCAACAGATGAGGCAAAGCCTTTGGCGCCTGTATGCGGCCATTGCGCGGCGTAGCACTCGAATCGGACTCGTGCTCGGTACCGCCTGCCTTGTGGCACATCCTGCGTTCGCGCAGGTCGACGCCGTCTCGACACCGCCGCCCAACCTCGTGCTCGACAACTACAACAGCGTGCCCGTCGGTCCGTGCGGCGGTCTGGAAGGGTCGGCATACATCGCCCGAGTCGGCGATCCGTCCGCGGCCTGGTTCAATCCCGCAGGCCTCGCACGACAGAGCACGGCACAGATCAGCGGCAGCGCGGGCGTCTATCAAAGCACATCGGTCACGCCAACATCGTTGCCGAACCGCGGCGGTTCGCTTCCAGCAACTGCCGAATTTCGTCGGCTTCAGCTTCGCACCGAGCTCGCGCCTGACCGTCGGCGCAGCGCTGGTGACGACGAACGCGTGGAATCAGGAGACCGATTCCCAGCTGATCTCCACGGTCGCCGCCGGGCAGCAGCGATTCGCGTATCCGCGGATTCGGATTTCGAGCAACGCGTGCTGGCGTTCGGCGCCGGCTATCACGACACCGGGCCGTGGCGCGTCGGGGCGGACTCGCGTTTTCGCTCATGAGCCTTCGACTGGTGCAGAGCGTGAGCGATCGGCTCGCCGACAACACGGGTCTGAAGACGCTACTCGTGACGTCGCGGACGTCAGGAACGACGGTCCAGCTTCGCGCGCAGGCTGGCGTGCAGTACGACACGTCACGGTGGCGATTCGGCGCCGCCGTCCACACGCCAGGCTTGAGGCTGTATCCGCATGCGGCGCGTTGACGCTCGACGGCACACTCGACGCCGGCGCCGCCTCGCTGGGGGCGTCGGTCTTCGATGCGGACGCCACGTTTGAGCATCACCTGCCGTGGGATTTCCAGGGCGGAGGCGCGTGGGTGCGTGGACCAGTCGAGCTCGAGCTCGATCTTCAGGCGTCACCTCGATTGGCTCGTGCTCGATGGTGTCCAGCGATCAGCCAACGCTCATTTATGCCGACGCCGGGGCCAACGTGCCGCCGACCGTGATCTCGCGGCCCTTCGGCGGCCTCACGTCCGCATCCGACGGCGTCGTCAATGTGAGCGCGGGCGGCCACGTTCGCCTGCTGAAGAATCGCGACCTCCGCGTCCACGGAAGCGTCGGCACCAATCAATCGCCGGTCGGCTCTCAGGATGTGGTGTTCAACAAGGTCGATCTGCTGACATGGTCGCTTGGCGAGCGGCTCGTTGGGCAAGTTCATCTTTGCGGCGGGATTCAACCACCAGTCGGGCACCGCGAACGACATCACCGTTCGCAATCTGCTGAGACGGCCAGGGAGGTCCACACCGCCATGAGCGTCAGCATGTCGGGTTTCATCTATTCACTGGCCTATCAATTCTGAACGCATCGCGCGGGAACTCCATGGTTTCAGCAAGGAGAGATTTCGACGTGATGCGCAAGAGGCTCAGAGATTGCTCATGGTCCAGTCAACGCAGGGTCGGATAGCTCGGAACATCGATGAGAGCCAAGGGAGAACTGATGGGTATGCGGCGGGGACTCGTGTGTTTCTCGTTCGTCACGGTTGTGCTGCTCGCGGGCGCCTGGGATGCGCGCGCGCAGAGTCCGGCGGCGGATGAATCGCCCTGGGTGCTCGACTTCGGCTTCGGTATCGAGCCGAGCATCAACGGCAACGTGAATTCAGGGGCCATCGGCGTCCTTCAGGGTCAGACGGCCGCCATCCTGCCGAACTCCTACGGTGATGTATGCGGCACCGGCATCTCGCTTCGATTCGGCGGCGGGTACGTTGAACGAAGTGTCAGAATTGCGCGGCATGTTCATTTATCAGTCGGCCGATGCGAACCTCGTGCGCCTCGGCGACATCGGGGCCATCGAGTCTTTACGGCCAGTACTCCGACTACAAGAGTTTCGCGCTGGATCTCGAGGTGCCGGCGATATGCGCCGCTTTCGATCAAAGACCTGCGCGTGTACGGAGAAGGCACGATCGGCATCGGGTGGATCAACCGCATCAACGTGCAGCTTGCCGCCCCCAGTCGAACATTGCCTTCACGAACAACGATTTCTACGACCGTACCGCCGCCTTTACGATCGGCGTGAACGCCGGCATCCTGCTCAAGATTGCCGACCAGGTGGACTTCAACGCGCAACTCGGGCTGCGGCACGTCAGCGGTCTGTCCGACGTGGATCAGCTCGTCGGCACCGGCCTCGCGACTATCAACAACGACAGCGCCCGGCTGACCTTCCCGATCGTGGTGGGGGTGCGGTTCCGATTCAAGTAGTCGTCGAACACCGCCGGCCGTGCGTCCGCGAAATAGTTGCTCGGGACTGCGGAACGTCTGGCGGAGCCGGCCGGCCGCGCGGCTCAAATCTCTCCCCGCTTGGCAAATCGCGCGATGTGCTCGCCCGCCCGGAACGCGAGCGCCTGAATGGTCATGGTCGGCTGGCCGCGGCCGGACGTGACGAAGCTGCTGCCGTCGCAGATGAACAGATTCCGGACGTCGTGGCTGCGATGGTAGCTGTCGATCACCGACGTCGCCGGGTCGTTGCCCATCCGGCACGTGCCCAACAGGTGCACCGACGATGTCTGCTCGGTGACGTCAGCCTTCGTCACCCTCAGCGCGCCGGCTGCCTCGAGGATGTCGGCGCCGCGATCCCGCAGGAACCGGGCGTTCGCGAGATCGTCCGGGTGATCCTTGTAGGTGGTGCGAATCGCCGGGAGTCCCCATGCGTCCTTCAAATCCGGATCGAGCGTGATGTTGTTCGACTCGACCGCGAGCGAGGTGCCATGGCCGGCGACCTGCATGCTGCGCGGAAACTCCTTCAAGCGCGCCTGAACTCGCTTCCCCACGACGGGCCCTCGGACGCGGTCCGGATGGCCCACGTCGTCGGCTGCGGCCCCATGCGGGCGTCGAGCCCTCCGCCGCCGTAGTGGCCGCGCTTGGGATCGGACTCGTAGAAGTCGTGCAGGATTCGCGAGACCTGTACGCTCTTGTATTCGTTCAACTCGTGCTCGAAGACGCCGACCGCGCGGCTGCTGTAGTTGAACATCAGGTAGCTTGCCGACCAGGCCGCTCGAGTTCGCGAGGCCGTGCGGAAACCGTGTGCTCGCGGACATCAGGAGCAGTCGCGGCGTTTCGGCGCCGTTGGCGCACACGACCACGGCACGCGCTCGTTGAAACCGTTCGTGCCGGTCGCGATCGAAGTAGGTGACGCCGGTCGCGCGACCCTGTGCGTTGGTCTCGATGCGGAAGACGTAGCTCTCGGACCGCACTTCGCACCGGCCCGTGGCTTCCGCCTCGGGAATCACGGTGGTCAGCGTGGACGCCTTGGCCCGCACCTCGCATGGCAGGCCGTGACAGAATCCGCAGTGCACGCACGAGCCACGGCCGCGATAGTTCTCCGAGTTGATCGCCAGCGGCGCCGGAAACGGATGCCACCCCAGCTTGCGCGCGCCGCGCTCCATGAGCACGCCTGACGACTTCACCGGCAGCGGCGGCATCGAGGTGCGGCTTCGTGCGCGGCGGATCGAACGGGCTGGCTCCAGCCAGTCCCGAGACGCCGATCTCCCACTCGACCTTGGTGTAGTACGGCTCGAGATCGGCGTACGTGATCGGCCAGTCGGCGAACCCCGTGCCTGGGATCGGGCCGAGCACGCTGCGCTCGTTGAAGTCGATTTCGTGGAAGCGCCAGAAGTTCGCCGTGTAGTGCAGGCTCGAGCCGCCGACGCCACGTCCGTGCACCACAGGGCCGGCTTGAACTTCTGCAGTTCGGCTTTCTTGTCCGGCGCATCGCGAAACGTCTGCGGATTCTTCACGACGTCGTTCGTGATGCCGCCCAGATACCAGTCCTTCAACTCGTCGTGCCTGAAGGATCGCACAGAGAATCGCGGGCCCTGCTCCATCAGCACGACCGTCAGCCCTGCCTGCGCCGCCTCCGGGCAATCACGCCGCCCGCAGCGCCTGACCCGATGATGACGACGTCGACGGGATCGGAGTCCCGATAAGTCTGCATGCTCATTTCGATTTCACCGGGTCGATGACGAAGCCGGGATAGTCGCGGTCGTAGTAGCCGAACGGCGCCTGAAAGACGTGGGCGTCTTCGAATCCAATGAGCTTCCAGCCGACGCCGCCGCGATTGCCGCCGTAGGATGGCAGCGAGAACATGCCGAGGAGCGTCAGCAGGCGCGTCGTGTTGAAGAACGGCGTCTGATCGATCGTCCTGAGGAATTCGACCTGCTGCCGGGACGACAGCGACGCGAACGAAGCGGCTTCGGGATGCTGTTTGCGGCAGGCGGCCTGAAACGCCGACAACTGCGAGCGGTAGTCGCCGCCGAGCTGAGAGAAGAACGAGGAGAGGGCCCGATCGATGAAGTACCTGGCGCCCGCCTCGCGTGCGCCTGGGGAATCGTCGGTCGGGACGATCTGCGCGGCGACGGCTTCAACGTCAGAGGCGTCGGATGAGCTGAAAAAAGCCAGCTTCTCGTCGGCGCCGGTGAGCGGGGCCGTATGCGCGTCCATGGCCTGCGCGACCTCCGCCCAGCCCAATGGGGTTGCCGCGGCTGGCGATGATGGCGGCAATGGCTTGCAGGAGTGACCGTCGCGAGAGATTGGCGCTCTCCATAGCTGGCCCCCGTGTCGCGCCGAGCGGGACCAATCGGGGCCGCGCGCAGACGTCGAACTACTGGGATAGGAGATTTCCGGCAATCTCTTTCACGAGGGCTGCTCAGTCCGACGTAGTGCAGGCCTTCAGGCCTGCCTATACGGCGGACCTGAAGGTCCGCATTACTCCGAATTGAAAGACGCAGCTAGCCGCCGAGCGCAACGGGTTGCGGAGACGGCACATCAGGTGCAGTCGTGCGCGACGGGGCGCTGGCGCGCACGGTCGTGCCCATTCCCGGCGTTGAATCGACGGTCACTTCGCCGTTCACGAGCCTGAGCCGCTCCTGCATGCTGATCAAGCCGAGGCTCTGTCCGCCTTGAGCGGCCCGGGTATCGAAGCCGCGCCCGTCGTCGGTGACCTGCAGTTGCACCTCGTCGCCCTGTCCCCGCAGCGTCACCCGGCAGTGCCGGGCGCCGGAATGCTTCACGACATTCGACATGGCTTCCTGAAGTGCCCGGAACACGCTGATGGCGACGTCCTTCTCGAGGTTTGCGGACACGTTTTCATGGACGTATTCGATCGTCGTCCCGTAGTGACTCGATACTTCCTTGCAAAAGTGGCCGGCCGCGACAGCGAGTCCGAAATACTCCAACTTGGAGGAATGCAGCTCGTGAGAAATACCCTGGACGTCCCTGGCAAGCTCAGCGACCGCAAGGTCGAGTCCGCTCACTTGCGCTCGCGCGTCGATGGCACCATCGGGCAGCATTCTTTCCAGGCGCGTCAACTCCATCCCGATCAGCGCCATCCGTTGACGAACATCGTCGTGCAGTTCCCGTGCGATTCGCGACCGCTCCTGTTCCTGAACGGTGATCAGGCGGCCGGCCAGATCGCGGATTCGTCATGGCTCACGCGAAGCGAGGTTTCGGCGCGCTGCCGCTTGGCGCTCATCGCGATCAGGCCGACGATGAGCGCCGCCTGGAACACGACCAGCGACGCGGCACCGACGATATAGACCTTGTATCTGGCCCAGGTCCCGATCTCCTCGAATCTGATCACGCTTCCAGCCGGCAGACGGGACTTCGGGATTCGCCAGCGTTCGAGTTGGCGGGCATCGAACATCGGATGGTTCGGATTGACGGTCTCGACAGGAATACTGGCGGGCTTCTCGCCCGCGAGCACTCGCTGCACAACTCGGGCGGTTGTGTCGGCGGTCGGCGTAATGTCGTAGAGGACGCCGCCGACCACTCCTGATCCCAGAAAAGCTTCGTCGGTACCGAATACCGGCGCAGTCGATCGAGCCGAGATGCCGGCCAGCGCCTCGTCGGGCAGGAAATATTGGCCGTCCGCGTCGTAATAGAACACGGTCGTGAACAGAACCGCCGAGTGCGCGGGCAGCGCACTCAATCGGCGGAGCATGGCATCCATCGACAGGTCCGAAAGGTACTCGACGCGCACACGCTTCTCATGCGGCTTGAACAGCTGGCGCGTGTCCTCGGCCCACTCCTTCTCCGTCGGCGACGATCCAATCAGGATGACAATCTGCTGTACGTCCGGCTGAATGGCGAGGAGCAGATCGACCGTCTGCCGAACGTCGCGCTCGACAGCGACACCTGTCACGTTTTCCTTGAGCGGGGCCTGGGCGATTCTCGAAGCGCTGACGGACGCAAAGACGATTGGAATGTCCGGAAAGATCGTGTCGCCGTGCTCGAGGATGAAATCGAAGGCGAGCGAACCGACGGTCACGATGAGATCGATCCGCGGCCCTGCGTAAGCTGGCCCGGAGGTAATCCACGGATTTTCCCGCTGCACCGGTCCCGCGAACCGCATCAAGTCCAGATACTCGGTATAGAACTCGACGGGCGATGAGCCTGCCGATTTCAAGTGGAGTCGAAGCGCGTGATCGAAGCCGGCGTGCATCGCCATCTCGCGCTCGTGCGAGTACACGATGAGCACGCGTTTGGCTGAAGGCGCGCCGTCGGAGGCCTGCAGACGCGGCACGATAGCCAGCAGCAGAGCAATGAGGAACAGGAAGGCCCGCCCCTTCACACGGGAGCGGGCCGGGAAACCTCGACGATCGTGTTCGAATCGCCCGGCGGGTCAGAACCGGACCACTGCCCCGAGCTGGAACGTGCGCGGGTTGATGACCACCGACGGCTGCTTGTAGGCCGCCGTGCCGTAGTTGAGCCCGAGCACCGCGGTCACCGGCGCGCGGTTCAGCACGTTGAAGAAATCGATCTTCGGCTGAATCGACATGCGATCCAACTTGAACGTCTTGGCGATGTTGACGTCGAGCTGGTTGATGCGATCGCCGTATCGGTCATCGGCGCAACCGAGGGGAATCGACAGCGACGCGACCGTGATGCCCGGGTCCACCCTCGCGCCTACGACGCAGCCCTGCGACGCGGAGTTGCCCGGGCACGAGGTGTATGTCGTCGCCGAGGTCACCAGCCACACCGTGCTCTGACCGTTCGGGTTGGCAAGCTGGAGGGCGCTGGGGGCGCCGCTCGGACCCGAAACGCCGGTCAGCGCGCCGACCGACGACGTGCCGAAGAGATATCCCGGCAGACTCTGGAACGCCAGGTTCACCTGGATGCCGTAGCGTGATGGGAATCGATCCGGCGACCTTGAACTGCGATCGGAGCGGCAGGCCGCTCTTGCTCTGATCGCAGTACAGAGCAGGTTCGGGTTCCAGTCGTCGTCGCAGGAATTCGAGAGCATTCGCTCGATCATGCCGCCGCCGAACAGCGTGATGTGATGCGGCAGGCGCAGATTGAAGTTGTACTCGAACCCGTTGTAGCTGTCGGTGCGGTTCGGCGCGTTGGTGTCCACGAGGTTGACGCCGATCTGCGACGCTTTCGCCGCGCTGACGTTGTAGTAGGTGATCGGCGTGCCGTCGATCGGGCTGAAAATCGTGAACGGCGTGAAGTCGGAGAAGCCGACGCCGGTGTTCGTCCGCCGCCACATGTTCTTGATGCTGGCGGTTGTGCCACCCGCCGGTGACCGACACGCCCGTCATGATTTCATGCTGGACGCTGACCGTCGTCTCGAGGTTGTACATCCGCTCGATGTCCGGATCGAAGGTCGGAAGGCTGGCGACGCCGAAGTTCTTCGGCAGCTGTCCGGCCAGGTTCATCTCGCACCCGGCGCTGAGGTAGACGCAGCCGAGCTCGCCCTGCGGGACTCCATCCTTCGTTCAAGTCCGACCACGCCACGCTTTGCGTGAGCAGCGCCAGCGGATTGAAGCGATTCGAGAAGCCGGTCGTCCCGGCCTGTTCGTGCCCGGCCGATGCTGAACTTCAGCGCCGTTTTCTGGTTGCCGAAGAGGTCGTACTGAAACCGCCGCGCGGGGCGAAGCTGGTCCAGGTCGGCATGTCGATCGGTCCGAAGCTGCGCGTCGAGGTCACGAAACGTCCCGATGCCGGACGTCTCTTCGGGAATGCCCGACGCGAAATACTCCCAGCGGGCGCCGTAGTTGATCGTCAACCGGTTGAACGTCCAGGAATCCTGGCCGTAGATGCCGAGATCGGCCTTCAGGTTGTCCTGGAAGTTGACCGGCGTATTCAGGATGGTGACGGTGCTCGCCACGCCGTTGATGAAGGTGGCGCGCAGATCGCCGTTCGCGCTGCGGTGCTGGCGGTAGCGGCCCCACGTGTCCTGCAGCCCACCTTGATGTTGTGCGTGCCCGTCACGTGCGACACGGCGCCCATCGCCGCAAAGCGATCCGGGATACATGCCCTGGTTGGTGGCGCCGGTCCCCCACTGCGTGCCCTTGGCGCTGTCGTTCTTGTTGATCACCGTGTACCACTCGGGCGAGAACGGCGTTTTCGACAGGCCGGGTTGATAGATGCGTGTTGTAGCGCTCGTAGTTGGTCGACGCTCCGGCCTCGATATAGATCCGGTTCGTCGCCGTGGACGTGAAGCTTCACCGAGCCGGTGGTGTAGATCGGCGAGTTCCAGACGATGCTGGCTTCGGCCGGATCGAATCCGGCGGTCATCGCGGCGCCGCGATTCTTCAGGAGGCGATCGTTGTAGACCGACAGCTTGTTCTTCGCGCTGATCTGCCACGTCACGCGCGCCTGGAAGCTGCGGATGCTCTGCGGATCGACGCCCTGATCGCTGCTCGGGAGCGCCGCCGACGTCGGCGTTTCCGTGCCCGCGATGCCGTAGAACGTGTTGGCCGGCAGCGTGTCGAGGACGAAGTCGCGGACCGACCCGAAGAACCAGACGCTGTCCTTCTTGATCGGGCCGCCGAACGCGCCTTCGATGTTATACAGCTTGCCGATGCCGTCGCTGGTCCTGAGGCCGCGGTTCATCAGGTCCTGCGTGACGTTGTTGCTCTGGAAGCTCTGTCGTCTGGTAGCCGAGGAACAGGCTGCCGCTCGGACTTGTTGCCGCCGTCGCGCGGAATCATGTTGAGTCGCACGCCGCCGCCGGCGACGTCGGCCGACGCGCCGCTGGTCGTGTAGACCATTTCCTGGCTCATCGAGCTGTTGAAGTAGCTCTGCACCGCGCCGTCGACGTCGATGCCGTTGACCATCAGCCCGTCTACCTGCACCGTCGTCTGCGACGCGCCGGCGCCGTGCGCCGACATGTAGGTCTGCTGCATGGCCTTCGATCCGCCGATGTCCGGCTGGTTCAGCGAGACGCCGGTGATCGAGCTGACCCATGCCCTGGATCGTGCGGCCGGTCGGGATCGCGTCGAGGGCATCGCGGTTGAGCACCTGCGACTTGGTCGTGCTCTGGACGTCCACGATCGGCGACGCGCCGGTGACGGTCAGCGTCTCTTCGAGCGCGCCGACCTTGAGCTCGACGTTGACGGTCATCGTGAAGTTGGACGGCAGCTCGAGGCCCTGGCGCTGGACCGTCGCGAAACCCGGCGAGCGCGAAGCGTCAGGACGTAGATCCCTGGCCGCAGGTCGACGATGCCGGTAGCCGCCGGTTTCATCGGTCACCGACCGATCGCGTCTTCTCGATCAGCGCCGGACTGGACGCCTCCACGGTGACGCCGGGCGATGCACGCACCGGAGGTGTCCTTCACGACGCCGGTCAAGATGCTTTGTGCGTGGGCCGCGGCCGGCCACAGCAAGCACACCGCGAGAATCCCTGCAGCAACACGTATGTTCCTCGTTTGCATGCCGACTCCTTTTGGCGCGAGTCCCGAACGCGCCAAATATATACACCGGCCGGGTCCGTGCGGTAGTTTTCCTTGGCTGCGCTTTCACCCGCGATGGGCTATCCTCTCCCCATGAAACCGATGCTTGCGTCCCTCTCGCTGTTCGCGACGGTCGTGCTGCTCGGATCCACGGCTGCGTTCGCGCAGGAGTCGCACACAATCGAGCTTGCCGTACGTCGCGGTGCACAACCCGGAATTCATCTCCGCGCCGGCCGCAACGTTCATGAAGCCGGACGACCGCGTCATCGGCCTGATCGAGCGGCAAGACCATGAAGGCGTACCCGGCCGGCATCCTCGCCCAGCACGGCCTCGTCGAGGACGATTCGCCGAGCGGACCGATCGCCGTCACCTGGTGAAGCTACTGCAACACGGCCCTCGTGTTCAGGGCCGAAGCGCGTGGCCGGCGCCTCGTCATGGAGAACGCGGGCGTCGTCGGCGGCAATGAGGTCTTCAGGGATCGTCGAGACGGGGAGCTCGCTGGCAGCAGTCGAGTCTCGGAGGCGATCTCAGGCCCGATCGAAAGGCGAGCGCCTCAAGCTGTATCCGTTCCTGCTCACGAGCTGGGAAGAGTGGCTGCGGCTGCATCCGGACACGCTCGTCCTGAAGCCGCTGCCGGGATACGCGGAGCGGATCCGCGGCGAAGAACGCGCAGCTGCGCGCGGGCTATTCGGATCGACGCAAGTCGGCCCGGACGACGTCGTGCGTCGCGACCCGATCGGCTGAAGGCGTACACGAAGATCATCGGCCTGACCGTCGGCGAGGCGAGCCGCGCCTTTCCGCTCGACGCGCTCGATCGCGTGCGCGTCGTCAACGAGGAGACTCGGCAGGCCAGCCGATCCTCGTCGTGCACCAGCCGAAGTCCGGACACCACGACGGCGTTCGTCGCGCGGGCGAATGGATCGCGGCTGACGTTCGATGAAGCAAACGCGGCGGCGACCGAGCTGATCGATCGCGAAACGCGATCGCGATGGGACGCCTACGGCAACTGCACGTCAGGCAAGCTGAAAGGCACGCACAGCTCGAGATGTTGATCATGGAACCGGAGTACTGGTTCGCCTGGTCGGAGTTCCATCCGACGACGACGATCTTCGAGCCGCCGGTTCGATGACCGCGGGGACGTGTGCAGCGTCCATCACGACGGCGCGTCGCGCCTGGCGTCGTCCAGCGCTGACAGGATCGCGGCCGCCGATCGGTCGATGTCCTCGGGCGTGGTGGTCCAGTTCGAAATCGAGATCCGCATCGCCGCCTGCCCATGCCACCGCGTTCCGCCGGCCCAGCACGTGCCGCCCGTCCTGCACTCGTTCGATCACCGCTGTCGTCAACCGCGCGGCGCTCGCACGCGTCGCCGCCTGGGCGCTCCGAACTGCACCAGAACCTGATTCAGCACCACGTCGTTGCAGGATACGGACGTGATCGTGATCGCCGAGACGCGATGCCATCCGCGTGCGCCAGCGCTGCAGCAGCCGTTCCACGAGGTCGCCGGATGCCCTCGACCGGCCGAGGCACGCGCAGCGCGGCGTAGAGCGGCAGGCCGCGGGCGCGACGCGACTCGTCGGGCGTGAACGACCGCGGCTCGCGTTCACCGGGAGTCACCTGCATGTAGTGGCGCGGGCATGAGCGAGCGAATGCTGATGCGCCTCCGGATGCGCCGGTCAGGACCAGGCCCGAGTCGTAAGGCACGAGCCACTTGTGGGCATCGGTGGCGATGGAATCAGCCGCGTTCGATGCCGGCGACCAGCGAGCCGCGCGCGACCGCGTCGTCGCGGCCCACAGGCCGAATGCGCCGTCGACGTGCAGCCACGCGCCGCGTTCGCGGGCGATCGACGCGATCTCGTCGATCGGATCCGCGGCGCCGGTATTGACGTTGCCGATCTGCGCGCACACGAGGCATGGTCCCTGTCCGTCGCGCAGCGCCTGCGCGCGAGCATGATCCGGACGCATCCGGCCCTGTCGCATCGGTCTCCACCCGCCGCGCGCGTTCCGCGCCGAGCCCGATCATCCGGCAGCGCCGGTGAAGATCGTGCCGGTGCGATTCGTCGCTGACCACGACGTCGATCGGCGGCGCGCCCGAACAGGCCCGTGGCTGCTCGACGTCCCAGCCGGCCTGGCGCAGCAGGTGATGCCGCGCGCGGCGAGCAGCGAGGTGAACGTTGGCCATCTGCGCGCCGGTGACGAAGCCGACGCTCCAGGCCGGCGGCACGCCGAACAGATCTTTCAGCCACCCGGCCGCGATCTGCCTCGACGACCGCGGCGAACGGCGACATGACGAACATCTGCGCGTTCTGGTCCCAGGCCGACACCAGCCAGTCTGCGGCAATGGCGCGCCGGAACGCTCGCCGGTCACGAAGCCGAAATAGCGCGGCGGCCCTGTGACGCGACGGTGCCGGTCCTTCCGGCATCGGCAATCGCGTCGAGCACGCTGATCGGATCGTCGGAGTGGTCCGGCAACGACCGCCGAGCCGCTCGCGCAGCTGATCGGAGGTCAGAGACGCCCGAACAAGACGATCGCCGATTGTCGCGAGATACGCAGAGGTGCGCGGCGGCGTGGCGGCCAGACTCGCATCGAAACCTCGGCGACGCCAATCCACGCTCGGTATGTGGCGCCGCAGAGTACGACGACGACGTGCTCGTCGGGTTCCGGCTGGTAGCGCACCGGCGAGATCGTGGCGAACGCGGCCGCGCCGCCTGGCTCGACCACGAGACGAAAGACCGGTCCCACTGAGCATCTCCTGCGCCCGCACGATCTCCCTCGTCGTCGACGAGCAGGACGCGATCGACATGCTGCTGCGCGATCGAGCCATCAGCTCGCCGCCGGGGCGCCAGCGAGTCGGCGGCGATGCTGCCGGCCGGTGCATCGACCGGCTTCCCGCCTTCAAGGCTTCGGTCAGCGTCGGCGCGCCGGCCGGCTCGACGCCGATCACCCGCGCGGCTGATCCGCGAACCAGGCCGCGACGCCGCCGATAACGGCCGCCGCCGCCAACGGCCGCCAGCAGCAGCGTCGCCGCCTCCGGCACCTGCTCGCGAGTTCGCGGCCGAGCGTGCCCTGACCGAGCAGCGTCTCGACCTGATCGTAGGCGTGGATTGGCAGCGCGTGTGATTGCGCCACCCAGCGTCTCGATTCGGCGAGGCGTCGAGCGCTAGCGGATCGCCGCCAACGATCAACGTCGGCGCCGGCAGTGCGGGATGGAGGCGATTTTTGCCGGCGAGGCGACAGTCGGCACGAAGACTTCGCTGGAATGCCCAGGCACTTCGCCGCGAACGCCACCGCGACGCCATGGTGTTCCCGCCGCGAGGCCGCGACCACGCCGGAAGATGGAATGGGCCGCGAGAGCAGATTGTTGAAGGCGCCGCGCGCCTTGAACGAACCGGCGTGCTGCATGAACTCCAGCTTGAAGGTGAGAGGAAACGACGACAAGCCGACGTCGGCGCCATTGACCCGCAGCACTGGCGTGCGCCGCACGTGCGAGGCGATGACGTCGTGAGCGCGCGCGATGTCGTCTCGACGAAGTCCATCGATCATGGACTCATTCTGGCACGGCCCACGTGGACCTGAGGCGCGACAAGCAGGACAGACTGTCCGGAAGCAGCCACGGATCCCCGGCGCTTCCCGATTTGTATTTTCTTTCGTCCGGGTTCGAAATAACGTTTCCAGGTTCGTCCAATGGAGCGTCAGCCGGTTGTAGCTATGGCCGATTACACCGCGAACGCGACGTACGTCAAACGCGCGTCTGATTTGTCGGATCGCTATGTCGTCGCGGCGACGATCCAGGTGCCGGGAGCGACTTCGGCCGACATCATTCGCGGGTCGTCCCGTCGATGATCCTGTGGCGATCGGCGCAGTCATGACGACGACTGCGCTCGGCGCACGATCGGGGCTGCCTCGGCGCCTCGGCGGCGGAGTGGAGCGCACCGGAGCCGTCGCGGGCGGCAATGTGGGGCTGACCGTCGGTCTCGCGATCCTCGACTGGTTCGGGTTGGCGTTTCTGGCGATCTACATCGGCTCCGGTCTCGGACATCGGCCGGGACTTTCAGCGCGGGATTCACACAGCCCTGACATCTGACGGCGCGCAGCCGCAAATTGATGCGGCGGCCCGGCAAATGGCTGATGGCATCGGGCGCTTCAGTAGCTTGCTGTTGCAGGCTGTTTTTGCTTACGTGGCTGCGGAAGGGATCGCAACCGGTGCGAAACGACTGAGCAGCAGCCGCCTGGGCAATTTCCAGGCAGAAGTTCTTCGCAGTGCGGACGCGTTCGAACAGGCGTTCGGGAGCTGCCCTACCCGAACGAACGAAGCCACTCCCGAATGGCAGTTCGGCACTCGGTCAGCTGAATGAGCCGCCGATGGTCCAACGGCGCGCTGGAAAGGCCGCGAAGTTTTTCAGCAGGTTCCGCAGTCGAGCATACGGAACGACTATGCCACCGGCGTCACTTTCGGATTTTCTCAAGACGGTTGACTCTGGAGCCAGGCGGTCGAGACCGGTTCTGGTGTCTTGAAGTTGGCGATGAACTCGTCCCGGATCGGCGCGTCCGGACAACCTGGCCAGTGCGATGTTCCTGACGCGAAGGTTGGCACGTCACCGACCGATCTCGCGATTTCTGGTGGAACAACCAACGCTGGTGCAGCTATCGCGTGAAGGCCGCACCACCCGGACGTCCTCAAGAGCAATGTGACGGGCATCAGGCTCGGGAAGCTCCGGCATCAGACCGACGGGCCTACTTCTCCGGCATGAAGCGGTCTCTGGCGGAACCGGGACTCGACATTGTCCCGAACTGGTCAGCCTATCTCGGAAGAGGTCGCTTGTCATCCTTGCAGAGCGTTGACGTGCGCCGCCAGTCACGCTGGCTGACGACGCCCGAAATCTGTGCATGTAGTCGTTCCACGCCAACCGCGGCGAGCATCGTGGAGAAACTGGGACAAGAGGTAAACCGTATCGCGGCTCAGCGCAGACAGCTGCATGGGCGGTGCTAAGATGCATGACAGGGAACGTCCACACCGGCATGGTTTCCGTCAGCCGGCCCTGCCAGCGATGAGACCCCACGGATCGCGAAGAGAATCAGAGAACGTTGCCGCCCGACGAATGCGGCTTTCAGAGCAACCGTCGAGAGTCGGCGCTGTTGAATGGCGTTGCGGAACGACAACTTGTTTGCCGCGACGGGAAGATAGTCGCCCGTATCGATGAACAGCCATCGCCACTGACGCAGTCGAATGCAATCCAGGTCAACGGATGCTGGCGTATCCACGACAGCGCGAACGCCTCGCCTGACGCTCTGGGTAGCGTTCCATTCGCTGTCTGCGAAGTCGAGTTGGGCGACAACGTGCCCGTTCCAATCCGCGCATGGGCGGCCAGGCAGGCGACCAGCGATTCGATCCGGACCGTAGATCGATGGTTCCGTAACAAGAGGCCCAGCCCCCATCCGGCATCCGCAACCGTGGAAGCGGTCCACTTCGACAAGATTGCGGCCGACCTAAGGGGCTCCACGGTCACGAGCGCCGCCAGAGCGACGACAAGAGCGCTCCTTCCTGACGGTTCTCGCCGTCGCAGGAGCCCGTATGCAGCCAGGAGAATCAAATACGGTAGCGACGACCGCGCGAGTCAGCGTGGCGAGGCCCAGCGCAATGCCACCCAGCAGAAGTGCGGGACCGAAGCCACGCACCACATGCGCGCCGAGCACGATCAGAAACGTGAAACGGTTTCGGTCAGGATCACCGTTGAAAATCGTGACGTCATGGGAGCGAGGTGCCAGCAGCGCACCACACAGGATCGCCACCGGCTCACCGAATAATTCATCAGCGATCGTCAGTCAGGAGCACGGTGGCTGTTGCCACTCACGACCTGAAGACCAGCATCGTGGCCATCGGATGGTTGCCTGACCACGTCCGCCAACGCGATGAGTGCTGGATACAAGGGCGGACGATAGCTCGATGGCACGAGCCCGTCGTCGGAAAGCAGATGTCGCGCGACGAGCCACGACGCTTAGTCGCCTGTATTCGAATGCGTGCGCCGATCTCAGTTAGCCGGCGCGAGCAGCGCACAGGCCCCGGGAGACAAGAGCCAGAACGATGACGGAATACCCGACAAAACGAACCCGCATCGGATCTACGGTCCATCTGACCACCCGACCAGCCGGAACGACATATGCTTCAGAGCGCGTCCACACGCTCGTGCATTTGGAATAGCGTGTCCGACCGAGTTGACGGGCTTATCCGTCGCTGCGCTGCCCCAACCCGGCGCCTTTCGTCGCCGCGGCCGGATTGCCGGCATCCCACAGGTTGGCGTCACATGGCAACCGGAGATCCCGTCGGTCTCGTCCGACACCATCCGAGCAGAGGCGGAACGACGATCGCCTGGATCGAGCATTGCGGCCCTGGCATCGGACGGCAAGACGTCGGGAAGCATCCCAGTCCGAGTCGCGCCGCCCGGCAGCAGGGCGTTGACCGTTACCCCGTGCCGCGAGTCCTCGGCCCAGATGATGGTCTCGGACGCCCCAGCGCCGCCTTCGACGGGCCGCAGGGAGAGAAAACCGGGCCGGCATCGTGGAGTGCTCACCGAGATGCTGACGATGCGGCCCCATCCCGCGCGCATCATGCGCGGCGCCGCGGCGCGCGCCATCAGGAACGGGCCGTTGACGTTGGTGTCAATCATCATTCGCCACGTGTCGGGCTCGACCTCCCAGAATCGAGTGGGCTGGGTCATGAAGGTCTCGCTCACGTAGGTTCATGCCGCGCGGCCCGCATTGTTGACGCGAGGATGTCGAGCCGGCTCGAGCGCCCCGTCTCTATCGCGGCCGCAACCACGCGTTGGGCGTCCGCCTCGCGGGCGACATCGGCGAGAACCGGGAGCAGCATTCCTTTGCCTGCCTCGGCCGCTACCGCCTCGATCTCGGCGCGCTCACGCGCTGCCGTCCCCACAACCACGGATGCCGGCGTGCGCCATGCCCAGCGCCATCGCCCCGCCAAGGCGCCGCGCCCCGCGCCGCGGTGACGATCGCCACTCGTCCGCCGTTCATCGCTTTGGTGCTCGAGCTTTCCGGATCCTCTCCAATCAGTCTCTCCGCGCCATCACTACGCTCAACACGACTTCGCCGCTCCTGTCCCGGCCCACACTCGCGCGTACGCAACCTGGTAGCGTGATTGCGGCGACAGGTGATCGCCAATCGTATCGAGGCGCGGCGCGCCGCTGCCCTCGACGACGCCGTTCCGGATCGATCGACGGAAGCGTCTCTCTCGACAAGCTCGTTGATGCTCTGCACATCGTTGTCGATCACGAACAGCCGCCGCGAGAGATACGGGAAAGTGCGCCGAGCGCGAGCCGGCGTGAGTGCGTACGCCGTTCGGCGTCACCGTCCACGGCGTAGGTGTGTGCGGCGTCGACGTCGACTCTGGACGGGCGCGACAAAACACAGGCGACGTAGTCGCCGTTCCTGCAGGCCAGATCGACGCGAAAGCCTTGCTCTTGCCCGGAGAGTCGTTCAGCGGTTACGCGCCAGGCCTGCGGGCCCCAGGATCGGACCTGATTGACGATCGCGCGCCGGTCCGCCCGCTGAAGGACGCTCGGCGACGACCGCATCCACTACTGCTAGATCCGCCAGGCGGTTGTTATCCTCGACGGGCGCCGCGGCAGACAGGCCCGAATCCGTCGCGGCCGATGGTGTTGAGCCGCGCAAGGCTGTCCTCGGTACTCGCAGGAGAACCTCCGGTGTCGGCCAGCCACGACTCCAGGCTCGTGCGGCTTGCCGTGACCGCGACGGAGCGCGGATCTGCGGCGGCTCCTCGTCGAGGCAACCACTCCGCAGAGAGGCGGAAGCCGTCGCAGCGCCGTTCCCTCGTGAGCGGCGTTTTCAAGTCATCGCGTCCGCCGACGAGGACGCGGTGCGCGAAGGAAGGAAGCGGTCGCCGCAGTCGTGCGGGCGAGGATCGCGGCGACACTCGCGCACCGTCCGAACCAGGTTCCGGGCGCGCGAGCGCCACGCAGGCGAAGCCGTCGTGCGCGGAGTTCGCTCGAGCTCTGGCGCTCGAGTTGCGCGGCCGGCGCGAAGGCGACGGTGAGTCGCCGTCCGCGAGAGGCCGAGCCGCGACGACGTGGAAGTGCGAGCAGGGCCAGCGCCGGCATCTCGCAGCAAGCGAGGACGGGCCGGCGATGGCGCATCGAAGCGGCGGCCTCCAGCGCCCGGTTCGCCAGGTCGGTCACCGTCGATGCGAGCATCCTCACCTTCGGCTGCGTCGCTCGACGATTCGGCAGCGGCGTTCAGCTGCGAGGCCAGCTGCGTGAGCGCGCGCCTTGCGGTCGTCGCCCGAGCGCCGCTCGGCCGAAGCCAGCGTCGAGCGCGCCGACGCGATCCGATCCGCCGGCAGACCGCTTGCGTCCGCTCGCAGCTGATCGAGGTAGGCGCGCGCCAGCACGAAGGTCTGCGGCCACTTCAGCTTCTGCTGATCCTGCGTGTTCCAGTACGGCATCCGCACGGTCTTCGCGGCGGCCAGCTCGTTCTCGGTGATCAGACGCGTTCGGCACGAGCTCGTAGATGTCGAGGCCGCGCGCGATCTCGGAACTGACGATGACGCCGTTATGCCAGTAGGCCGACCACGAGCCGCCCATCATCATGCGGCTGGCGTCCACCGGACCGCGGTCGAAGATACGCGATCTCCTTCGGATGATCGATGTCGGTCCAGTCGAACACCGACAGGCCGCCCTGATACCACGACTGCACCATGACGTCGCGGCCGGGAATCGGAATCAGCGATCCGTTGTGCGCGACGCAGTTCTCCAGCGACGACTGCGCCGCCGGCAGCTTGTAGTGCGAGTGGAACTTCAGCTTCTTGTTGCGTCGATGGTGAAGAGCGCGTCAGAGCCCCACTCCGAGCTTGTCGGTCGCGCGGCAGCGCGGCTGGCCGCCGCCGCCCCATTCGTCGCTGAACAGCACCTTGGTGCCGTCGTTGTTGAACGTCGCGGAGTGCCAGAACGACATGTTCGCATCGGCGACCGCGTCGATGCGGACGGGTGTTCGCGGATCGCTGATGTCGAGCAGCAGGCCGAGGCCGCGCGCACGCGCCGCCCGCCAGGCCGATTTCCGGATACACGGTGATGTCGTGGCACTGGTTCGGCCGCGCGGCGTGCCTGGGTGCCGCGTCCGCGCCGCCGCGTCCGCCGTCCGCGCGCCGCTTCGCCGCGCGCCGCCGCAGCAGCCGCCGCCGCCTCGCGATCGCTGCTGGTCCGACGCGTCGCGCTCCTCATTCCTCGGCGCGACCGGCAGATCCCTGGAAGATGCGGGGCGAGCTGACGATGGCCGCCTGTCACCGGGCGCCTTCAGCGGCACCTTGATCACTTCGAGACGGAACCGGCGCGGTGTTCGGATCGTCGATGCCGCCGTCCTCGCAACCCGGCGACCTCTTCCGCCGAACGCACGCCCGCCGTTCCGGATACATAGATATAGACGTTGCGCATCGTCACCGAGCCTTGCGGCACGACGGTGTGCGTGTGCGATCCGCGGCACGTCTGCACGGTCGTCACCAGCTTCGGATGCTGGATGTCGGCGATGTCGAAGACGCGGGATGCCGCGCACGCGCAGCTTGCTGACCGGCTCAGGCGACGCCTTCGAAGCCGCAGTCCTCGCGGCTGTTCGTCGCCTCCGACGACATGAAGAGCAGGTTGCGGTATACCGACACGTCGTTCTGCGACGCCGGGCACAGATAGGTCTGCATCAGGACCGGCTTCGACGGGTTGCTGATGTCGTAGATGTCGAAGCCGTTGTAGTTGCCCTGGATCGACGAGGTTGCCCGAGAACGCGAGATCGGAGTGCGTCGCGCCGAGCGTCTTGCCCTTTGGCGGCGTCGTCGAAGCATGCGCATGTTCCACGCGGCCTGTTCCGCATCCCAGCGTCCGGCTTTCGAGATTCGGCCGCGGATCGGGCGTTGGCGCGGTCGCCGACACGACCGGCTCGACCGGCTTCGGCATCACGTCCGGCGGTGGCGGCGGCGGTGGCGGCGGAGTGCCGCGACCCGCGCGCAGCGCCTGCCGCCATTGAGCGCGCGCCGCGGGCGCCGGCGGCGCTGGCATGCCGGGCGCGGCTGCGGGCCGTGCGGCGGCGTTGCGGAGCGGGCGTCGCGCGGCAGCCGCAGAGCGGCGCAGGCGCCGGCAGCCGCGGCGTCGAGCGCCTGTCGAGCTCGCGCACGCGGCACGCCGACGCCGCGGCGGCAATCGAGCGTGCGACGCAGGCCTTCGACAGCGTGAGTTCATTTTCATGTGTGATCCCCCAGCATTTCGTGCATGCGATCGATCTCGATCGACTGATCGGCGTGCACGTCCGACGCAAACTTGTAAGATCAGTTTCGTCCTGCGCCGCGCCGTACGACTTGAAGAGCACGTCGACCATGTCGATGGCGCCCTGATGGTGCCTGATCATGCCTTCGAGGAACAGCCGATCGAACTCCGGCCCGCGCGCCTTGTCGAGCGCGGCCATCTGCTCGTCGGTCATCATGCCCGGCATCAGCATCTCGTGCTCCATGCCGTTCATCTTCATCTTGTGGCGCGTGGACGTGGCGTCGGGCACGGCTCAGGCCGCGATCGCGCAGCCACTGTTGCATCGTCGCGATCTCGTCGCGCTGCCCGACGACGATCCGTTCGCACAGGATCGCGACGTCCTGCGCGGGCGCCGTGGGTCGGCGCCCAGCCCGCCATGATGACCGCCTGCGCGTGATGCGGAATCATGCCGGACATGAATTCGACGTCGGCGTCGCTGTATCGGAAACCGCCCGAGACCCGGCGGCGTCTGGTGAACGGCTGGAGAGCGGGCCTTCGGCGGAGCGCTCTGCGCGGCCGAGCAGCCGGCGCCGGACACGAGGGCCAGACACATGCGAACGAGGCAGAGGGCGCGAACGGGGGAGCCCCATCGATGATGAAGTCCTGACCGGCCTATGGTATGCACGAAAAGCGGGCGGACGGATCCGACTGACGTGTGTGTCACATCGATGGGTGCCAAGTCGTCTTGGCAATGCCAGGAAACTCACCGAACAATGTGGCACTACACCGAGAGCGGGTCCGGACGTCCGCTGGTCTCCTCCTCCATGGCATCGGAATGTCGGGCTCCGCGCGGCGCAGCGTGATGCCGTGCCCAGGCGTCGCGCGGGCGCTCACCATCGTGTTCGACATCGCCGGATTCGGATTGACCTCGCCGCTTCCGGCGGGGACGCCGTTGGCGCAAAGTGCCGATCTCGCGCGGCGGCGTACCGGAACGCTCGGTTCGCGCACGATGGGCGTGGAGGCCAGTGGACATCACGCCGGAAATTCGCTCGGCGGGCTGATGATCGCTCCTGGAGGGCGGCGAAGCGCGGTCTTCGCCCGGAGCGTGGTCGCCATCTCCCGCCCGGATGCTCTGGCGCGATCACGGAGCGCCCCATGAGCGAAGTGCGCCCGTTCTGGACGCTGCGATTCCTGGGCCACGAGAGTTCCGGCAGCTCTGAAGGCGACCGTGCACGGACATCCTATTCCTCCGCGAACTGGCATTCGCGGTGCCGGATCTCCGCCGGAAGCTGACGCATGCCGGCGAGCGACGCCCGTCACTGCGGTCAACGACCCCGCGGCTGCGACCGGATTCGAAGACACCTTTGCGTGCACGGCCCCGCCGTTCTCAGGACGTGATATTGCGGTTCCCCTGACCGTCGCGTTCGGAGAACACGATTGGGTTCTTCGAAGGGTTCTCAGCGGCGAGAGAATCTTCCGGCTCACACGAAGTGGATCGAGATGCGGAGCTGGGGGCACGTGCCGATGTGGGTCGATCCGGCTGGCGTCTCTCGACTGATCCTCGACGGCGCTCGGTGAATCACCGCGATGTGTCGATTGAGCCAGAGCGCCACCGAAGCGGGCAGAATCTACTACGCTCTTCAGCGCGATTTCACCCGGTCTGTGGCGACCTGCAGAACCTTCCTGATGTCGGCAAGCCGGGTGGTTGGCAGGTTATTGAAATCTCTGAGCCGGTGTTCAAAGTCCCGACCGCGCGTCGCATCTTCCACGGCGAAACGGACTTCCTGCAATGCCACCCGGCGATGGTCGTGCGCCCCCAACACCTCGATGCATGCTTTCTGCAAGGCGCAGAACAGGCTCCTCTTGCCTGTCGCTTCGTCGTCGTCACACTCCGCGATCGTCCTTGCGGTTCCACGCTGATCTCGTCCTTGCGAGAGCTCCTGCCCTCTGGAGAATGCGCAAATCCTCAGTGCTGACCGGCTGGTCTCGTTGCTCCAACTCCTGACTGGTCGCCGTCTTTTGAGGAGTCTGCTGCGATTAGCAATACGTAAGCGG
>ERZ1370068.8691-contig-7525_pt1 | contig 52984 bp, 81 predicted proteins | sample MGYA00561227_ERZ1370068 | MGnify/ENA primary metagenome ERZ1370068 (study PRJEB38410, sample SAMEA6850437) | metagenome | study: Metagenomic assessment of the ecological functions of the soil: analysis of the soil microbiota associated with the... | reverse complement strand
TGTACACTTCGTTCAGTTACGTATTGCTTGCGTATCAGGTTGTCGACGCCCGCGGTGCCCACCTGGTAGCCGAAGCCACTGCCGAGCTCAGCACGGTGCCCAGGTGCCGAGCGCAGGTAGCGCCCGAACGCGTCCGGGCGTGACGCCGAGCCGCGTGATGAGTATGAGGGTGCCACGGTGAGGAGCCGCGTGGTAGCCACTGCTCGTGCCGCCGACCACCAGCGTATATCGAGTAGCGCGGCTCGCTGCAACACCGCGCCAAGGCCGGCAGCCGGCGGCGGACTCACCGTCGGCGTGCGCTAGCGGTCTCGGAATGCGCCACAGCACCGCGGCGGCGATCGCGGCGCCGGCGAGCGCCAGCAACGCGAAGTTGGCGCGCCAGCCCACCATATACCTGCAGGTAGCCGCCCACGAGCGGTGCCCAGGATCGGGTGATGCCGAGCGCGACCGAGATCACCGCCATGGCGCGCGCCGTGCCGCTGTGACCGAACACGTCGCGCACGATCGCGCCCGAGCGCCATGCCGGTGCAGGCACCGATCGCCTGCAGCGCGCGCCAGCAGCAGCACCTCGATGCGATTAGCCACGGCGGCGAGCGTGCTGGCGAGCGCGAACAGAGTCGTACCGGCGATCAGCAGGCGCCGCCGCCGAGATGATCCGAGCGGCCCCGCCAGCAACATGCCGCCGCCGTATGCGACCGGGTACACAGTCATGGTGTTGTTCTGCTGCGCCGCCGGGCGCCGATACCTACAGCGCGCCGGCGATAGCCGGCAAGGACAGCACGCGTAGATCGAGGGTGGCGGCGGATAACAGTTGGTGGCGACCAGAATACAGCAGGCTGCCCGGCGGGCGGCTCGCTTCAGAGTGCGGCTGTTTCCGCGCCGGACATCGTCACACTTCCCCGCTCGGATTCACTTTGATATTGCTACACATCTGCCCGGTGTCAACGAACGGAGCGCTGATGAGCGCTGGCGCGAGTCTCACCGCGGCGCTTCACAAAGTGAGGCGGCGAGCTGCTGCCCTTCATGATGCTGTTGCTGCTGTTCAACCTGCTCGACCGCACCAACATCAGCTTCGCGGCCCTGCAGATGAACGCCGACTTTGGCTTCACTCCGTCGGGTGTACGGACTGGCCGCGGGAATCTTCTTCATCGGCTATTTCCCGCCTCGAGGTACCTCAAGCAACCTGGTGTTGGTTCGCGTCGGCGCCCGGCCCTGGCTGGCGCGCATCATGATCAGCTGGGGGCTGGTGGTCATCGCCATGGTTCCGGATACGCGGCGCGGCCTCCTTCCACACGCTGCGCTTCCTGCTCGGGGTCGCCGAGGCCAGGCCTGCTGCCGGGCGTGCTGCTGTCACCTGAGCCGCTGGGTGCCGCGGGCGCGCCTGGCGCTCGCGTTCTCGATCCTGATGGCGACCACGGCGCTGCGCCAACGTGCTGAGCGGGACCCCATCGCCACCACGCTCATGCAGCTCGACGGGCTCGCCGGCCTGCGCGCGGCTGGCAGCCGCTGTTCATCGCCGAAGGCATCCCCACGGTGCTGATCACGGCATCGCCGCGGGCGCTGCGTCTGCCGGAACGACCCGCCGACGCCGGCTGGCTGCGCGCCGCGGAGCAGGCCGCGCTCACGCCGGCACTGATCGCGGCGGAGGATGTCGCGAAGCGCGCTGCCGCGCCAGCACCTCCTTCCCGGCAGGGCTTCCTCGACCGCCGGGGTACTGATCGCACTGCCGACGCTGGTGTGCTTTCTGTTCGTGTGCTGCAACTTCGGCACCGTGTTCTGGCTGCCGCAGATCATCAAGTCGCTGGGTTCCGCGACCCACGCTGCAAGATCGGCTTCCTCAGCAGCATTCCGTACCTGCTCGGCGGCATCGCGACCATCCTCTGGGGACGGCACTCCGATCGCAGCGGCGAGCGCAAATGGCACCTGGTAGCGGGGCGCTCGTGGGCGCGGCGGGCTACGCGTACGCCGCGGGCGCGCACGATGCCACAAACTCCTTCGTCGGGCTGTGCGTCGCGACCTTCGGCATCTGGAGCATGTTCGGCGTGTTCTGGGCGTACGCGGGTGACCTGCTCGGCGGCGCCGCCGCGGCGGGCGGCTTCGCGCTGATCAACAGCTCGAGGCGCACTCAGGGGCTTCGCTTGCGCCCGTGCTCATGCGGTGGTGGCGCGAGCGCACGCACAGCTTCACCGGGGCGCTGCTGCTGCTCGCGGTGCTGGCGCTGCTGGCCGCGCTCGCCTCACTCCTCACCAGCAGCACGCTGCCGGCGCAGCGCGCTGGCGTACCAGCCCGAGCTGAGCTCAGGTAAACACGAAGCCCGCGTTGACCGGCAGTACCTGGCCGGTGAGCGGCAGAGCGGCCGGCGTGGAGCAGGAACGCCACGATCGCGACGATATCCTCGGGGATCTGGGGACTGGCACCGCGCACGCCCGCGCTCGTATTCCTGGTGTCGCGCGGCTGGCACGTATTCGGTCGCCTCGTTGCGCATGATGCCCGGGGCGACCGCGGTTACGCCGATACCCCGCGGCCCGAGTTCGCGCGCCAGTGAGCGCGTCATGGAGATCACGGCACCCTTGCTCGTCACGTAGGCCAGCGAGTCGCGGCGAGTCCCCACAGTGCCGTATCGGAAGCGATATTCACGATGAGGCCGTCGGCGGCGAACAGCGGGCTCAGCGCGCGCGTCATGAGCCACGTGCCGCGCATTCACGGTCATGACGCGGTCCCATGGCGGCCCAGCTCGATGTCCTCGAAGGCGGCGCCGCCTACGCGGGTTGCGATCGCCGCGTTGTTCACCAGCCGTGGATGCTGCCCTCTTCCTGGGCCACCCCGCGGCAAAGGCCTTGTTGGACTCAGCTCGGCCAGATCCACGGATGCAAAGCGCACCCTGGACGCCGGCCTTCGCCGATCGCCGGCCGCGGTCTCGCGGCCGAGCTCCTCGGTACATCGCACAGCACCAGCCGCGCACCCTGCCGCGCACTCTTGCGCGATGGCGCGACCGACGCCGCGCGCCGCCGCCCGTGACCACCACGGTGCGGCCGGTCAGCCTGTCAGCTCGGGGATTCGGGTCGTTGGCGGGTGTAGGCATCGTCAAGAGAAGCGTTGATCAGCCGCAGTTCCGACTCGAGCGCCTCGACACTCCACGGGTCACTGGCACCGGAGGTCGCGGCACGCGAAGCTCCCGCAGGCCAGCGGCCACCTCTGCGAAGTCGTGGCGGCCACTGGCGAAGATCTGTTCGAGCGCCTCGGCGGGCTGCGCCTCCGCGTCGCTGAGGTGCCGACGCAGTGATTGGCGTCCCAGCTCTGCCCAGATCGGCGCTATCATCATATGCCATCGCGGCTAGTTTCCTTGTCTGACAATCTAGTCTAGATCACCCGGGGCGGCGCTCCAACTGCCCCCGGAGAGCCGGCCTGGGCGGCTGCAGAACCGGCAGAGCCTTTTGCTATGATCGTCAGACAAGTAGTACATAATTCCAGGATTGATGTGACGACAGCATCCGGGCCCGCATTCGGCGGTGATTCCATCGCGCTCCTGCTGCGGCAGCTGGGGGTCGCGTGGCTGGCGATCAATCCGGGCGCGAGCTTCCGCGGCCTGCACGACAGCGTCGTCAACCTGCTGGGCAACACACGACCCAGGCCTGCTCCTGACGCCTGCACGAGGCGCAGCGCGGTCGCCATCGCGCACGGCTACGCGAAGGTCACCGGGCAGCCGATGGGCGTGGTGCTGCACGCGAACGTGGGACTGCATGCACGCGGTCATGGCCATCTACAACGCCTGGTGCCGACCGGGTGCCGATGCTGATCCTCGGCGGCCACGGGCGCGGATCGATGCGGCACGGCGCCGGCCCTGGATCGACTGGATCCACACCAGCCGCGACCAGGCCGCGCTGGTGCGTCCCTTCGTGAAGTGGGACGACCAGCCGGCCTCGGTGCCCGCCGGCAATGAAGCCCTGCTGCGCGGCTGGCTGATGATCACGCACCGACGCCGCAGGCGCCGGTCTACATCTGCCTCGACGTCGACGCTGCAGAGCGCAGCCGCTGCCCAGCCCGCCGCCTCCGCAGCCGGACGTGCGCCCGCTTTGCCCCGGCGGGTGCGCCGCAGGCAGCGGCTGCCGACATCGACCTGCGCGCAGCGGATCCTGAGGCGCCAGCGCCCGCTGGTCCTCATCGGGCGGCACCGGCGCGATGAAGACAGCTGGAGGCGACGCCTGGCGCTCATCGAGTCACTCGGGGCCGCGGTGATCTGCGATCAGAAGAGCGGCGTCGGTTTTCCGACGCACGCACCCGCGCTTCGTCGCCGCTCCCGCGCAGTATTTCGATGCCGCGCAGCCTGACGTGCTCAACGAGGCGGACGCGGTGCTGAGCCTCGACTGGCCGGACCTCGCCGGCACGCTGGCGCAGCGTACAGGACCGGGGCCAGGGCCGCGAAGACCATCGTGGTGTCGCCCGGATGAGCGGCTGCACAACGGCTGGAGCCTGGATCACTTCGCGCTGCCGGAGGCGGACGTGCGCCTCGCGGTGCATCGGACAGCGCGCGCCACCGCCGCCCTCACCGCCGGCGCGCAGGGCAAGCCGCTGCGGCGTGGCCGCTGCCCCCGCAGTCACAGGCCGAGATTACGGTGCGTGGCACCATCGACCTTGCGGCACTCGCGCAGTCCTTCGAGCGCGTGCGCGGCGAGCGTCGCATCTGCATCACGCGCCTGCCGTTTGGCTGGCCGGAGGGAGCCACGCGTTTCACCGGTCCGCTCGACTTGCATCGGCTACGACGGCGGTGGGGGTATCGGCTCGACACCGGGCATCACCGTGGGCGCCGCCCTCGGCCTGCGCGGCAGTGGCCGCCTGCCGGTCGCAATCCTCGGCGACGGCGATCTGCTCATGGGCAGCCAGGCTTTGTGGACGGCCGCAGCGCAGCGCCTGCCCGCGCTGTTCATCGTCAACAACAACCGCTCCGTTCTACAACGACGTCGAGCACCAGGAGCGCGTGGCCAAGCAGCGCGGCCGGCCGGTGGCAAACCGCAATATCGGCATGGCGATCAGCGACCCGGAGGTTGACCTGTGCGCACTGGCGCGCAGCTATGTGCCTCAAGGCCTTCGGCCCCATCGCCGACCCCGCCGAGCTGCCGGGTGCCCTGGAGGCGGCCTTCGCGGCCGCCGAAGCCGGCGCAACCGTTCTCATGGACGTTGTCGTACCCAGAGGTTGAATCATGCCGAACCCCGCCAGCGGCTCACGGCCGACAAGGTAAACGCGGCGCTGCCCAAGCACCGCTTGCTCTACTACGCCGGAGCCTGGCAGGAACCTCTCGGCGGCTACTCGCAGACCCTGAACCCGGCCACGGGGGAGAGCCTCGGGCCAGGCGCCGCGGAGCCAACGCCCAGGACGTCGACAAGGCGGTGCGGGCCGCGCATCAGGCCTTCCTCGAGTGGCGGCGCTGGAAGCCACGCGACCGCGGCGCACTGCTGAAGAAGGTGGCCGCCGCTGCGCTGCGCACGCCGAGGAACTGGCGCTGCTGGATGCCGCCAACTGCGGCAATCCGGTGAAGGCGATGATCCGCGACGGCTACGACGGTCCGGACTACATCGACTTCTTTGCCGGACTTGCCACCGAGGCGAAGGGGCGACGTCACCCCGATGGGCGAGGACATCGTGAACCTCACCGTGCAGGAGCCCTACGGGGTGTGCGCGCGCATCGTGTCGCCGCCAACCATCCCTACATGTTCGCCGCGATGAAGATCGGCGCGCCGCTCGTGACAGGCAATACGGTGATCATCACCAGCCGCCGCCGCAGGCGCCGCTGTCACGGCGTACCGGATGTTTCGAAGAGATCATCGACGGGCATCCTGCCCCCGGAGTTCTGAGTCTCTGAGGCGGCGGCCGCGAAGATGCGGCGCGGCGGTGAGTTCGCACCCGCTGACGCCGGTGGTTACCCTGGTCGGCAGCGTGCCGAGCAGGCGGCGTGCCGTAAAGGCGCGCGCGGCGGCCGAGCGCCTCCGGCACGTGGTGCTCGAGGCTTTCCGGAGGCAAGAACGGGCTGCTCGCCTGCACCCGGACGCGGACATCGCCCGCACCGTGTGAGGGCGCGCTCAAGGGCATGAACTTCACCTGGTGCGGACAGTCCTGCGGCTCGACCTCGCCGGCTGTTCCTGCACGAGGAATCGATCTACGAGGCAGGTGCTGGAGTGGGGTGCTGAAGGGCGTGAAGCAGTTCCAAGCCAGGCCTGCCCCACCGAGATGGACACGACCATGGGCGCCATCGTGCTCGCGGGCGCAGCTCGAGAAGGTCCTGCAGGCTACATCGAGATCGGCCGGCAGGAGGCCCGCGACGCTCGCCTGCGGCGGCGCCAAGTGCCGCGCGATCCGATGGCCCTCTCAGGCGAGGCGGCTTCTTCGTCGAGCCCACCGTGTTCACCGGCGTCAACATGGAAATGCGCGCATCGCCAACGAGGAGATCTTCGGCCCGGTGCTCTCGGTGCTGAGGTGGCGTGACGGGAGGCGATGTTGGAGCGGTCAATCGCGTCGAGTACGGCCTGACGGCGTCGATCTACACGAGCAGCCTCGCCAACGCACATCGAGCCGCGCGGCGCGTGGAGTCAGGCTACATCTGGATCAACAACGCCGGCCCACACTTCGTAGGCGTGCCGTTCGGCGGCTACAAGCAATCGGGCATCGGCCGCGAGGAGTCCATCAAGGAGCTCTACACCTTCACGCAGACCAAGAACATACACATCACGCTAAGACCGGCTGCCGCCGCCGCGCTCAGGACTTCTTGCCGCTCTCGTCGTAGTAGTGGATCTCGAACAGTACACAGCCACGCTCCGACCTGAACGGCCCGTGGAACGCACCGGGCGGGCGGCAGGCGTAGGTCGGAGCGGAGAACGGCTCGCCGCCCCTGCCCTCGCGCGTCACTGCCCACCACGAGATCCCCTTCAAGCAGGTAGACCTCTTCCCAGTGATCATGCACGAATGGCGCGGTGGTGAAGGCACCCGGCTCAAAGCGCAGCAGGCGCGTACGGCTGCCCATCTTGCCGCGCTCATCGAGGTCGCTGGACAGGATCTTCTGCTGATCGTCAACGGATAGCCGCGCATGGTTTCCCAGCCGCTCTTCATGTCCAGCCGGTGAAATTCACGGTGCGGTTTGTTCATGGGCATGCGCAGACTCCTTGCGGCCGGCTCTACCCGGCGATCGGCAGCGAGCACGGTTCGATAGTGATGCTGAATCTTACGCTTGAGCACCGGATCCTCAAGCTCGAAGTCAAAACGCTCCGCGGCGCGCACCGCCCTTGGCGGCGAGCGTGCCGCAGAACATGAGCGTGTTGTCAGCCAGCGTGTCGCTGCGCGCGTAACCGCGGATCAACTCGCGCGGCGCCACGAAGGCGGCAGCGGCGCCATCCTGATAAACAACCTGCTCACCGTTCTCCTCGATTCTCGAGCGCAGCTGCAGCAGGTCCCAGTGCGACTCGAGGTCGTCAAACGCCCAGAACTGCGCGGCGATCGGCTTATCGCACATCTGCTTCGAGACCGTCACGCCGTAGGTTCTCGACTTCGCGGTCGGTATGATCGGAGCCAACGCCCACCCACAGCCGCCCCGCGGACTGCAGCAACACCAGCTCCACCTCGCCGCTCGAGCGCGTGCCGATCGCCTGGATGCTGCTGGCAAGCGTAAGGCGGCTCACGGCGACGCGGTAAAAAATGGGGTGATGAGCGGCGCTTCACCGAGCACCTCGGAGTTCGCGGATGTGCCCTGGACCGCGCGCTTGTCGCGGCCGGTCCAGCCGGCGATGACGAGGTGCTCGATGCGCACCGGCGCCGGCTTCGCGTCCATACCGAGCTTCAGGAAAACGTTGCAGCGGACACGCTTGCTCCAACAGACTTGCGGCGATCGCAGAAAGTATTTTGCACAGCACTTGCCGCTGTCAATCTTCCGCGACGGTATCATCACCTCGGACCGCATCATCAACCGCACACCTGTCGCAGAGCCCACGTTGTGATGAGAGCACTCGCAAGAGTCGCCGCCGACCTGCGCGCCGGCACGACCAGCAGCCGCGCTGGCTGGAAGAGTGCCTGCGGCGCATCGCCGACGCGCACGGCGAGGGCAGCCGCGTATTCATCAAAGTCTACGCGCGACGCCGCGCGCGCGGCGGCTGATCGTCAGGATGCCGCGCGCCGCAGCGGGCACGCCGGCCACGCCGCTCGCAGGGATCCCGGCTGTCGGTGAAGGATCTCGTTCGACGTCGAGGGTGACGTGACCGCCGCGGGCTCTGACGGTGCTGCGCGATCAGGCGCCTGCGCACAGCGACGCGGTCGTGGTGGCGCGGCTGCGCGCGGCGGGGCTCGTCATCGTGGGCCGCACCAACATGACCGAGTTTGCTTACTCCGGCCTCGGGCTTAATCCGCACTACGGCACCCCGGCTAACCCCTTCGACCGCCAGCGCGGACGCATCCCCGGCGGCTCTCGTCGGGTGCCGCGGTGTCGGTCACCGACGTGCATGGCGTGCGGCGCCGTGGGCACCGATACCAGCGGCTCGCGCCGCATCCCCGCGGCGTTCTGCGGCATCGTCGGCTTCAAGCCCACCGCGCAGCGCGTGCCGCAGGGTGGCACGTTTCCGCTTTCGGCGACCCTGGACTCGATCGGGCCACTGGCGCCCACATCACGGCTGCTGCGCGCGCACTCGACGCGCTCCTGGCCGGCGAAGCGCCCGCGCCCGCTCGCAGCCGTGCCACTCGCCGGACTGCGTTTCGCGGTCCCGCAGTCGGTACGTCATGAATGACCTCGACACGCACGTGCGTGGCGATTTCGCGCGTGCCTGCGCTCAGCTGGCGCGCGCCGGCGCCGAGCTGGTCGACGTCGCGCTGCGCGAGCTGGAGGAGCTGCCGCACATCAATCGCAAAGGGTGGCTTCGCCGCGGCCGAGGCGTACGCGCTGCACCGCGAGCGCCTGGAAACGCGCGCGGACGAATCTCGATCCGCGCGGTCTCCAGCGCATCCTGCGGGGGCGCGAGCAGGACGAGGCGGATTACCGGGAGCTCACGCAGGCTCGCGCCGACTTCATCCGGCGGGTGGATCAGCAACTCGCGGGCTTCGATGCCGTGCTGATGCCAACGACCCCGATCATCGCCCCCACGTTCGCGGAGCTGGAATCAGATGAGGCATATGGACGCCTGAACCTCCTGGTGCTGCGCAATCCCTCCATCGCCAACTTCCTGGACCGCTGTGCCATATCGATCCCCTGCCACCGGGCGGGCGGCGCACCCGTGGACTCACGCTGATGGGCGCCCACGGCGCCGACCAGCGCCTGCTGGCGATCGCCGCGCGCAGCGGAGGCGCGGGTGTCGCCCTGCTCTCGAGGAGCGCTGAGCCATGGCCCTACGCGCATGACCCGAAGTCCGCCAGCTACCTCAGCTTCGCGGCGGCGAAGCGCGCCTTCGCCGACGGCAGTGACACGCCGCGCGCCTTCCTGGAGCGCTGCATCGAGCAGATCGAGCGCCGCGAACCGCAGATCAAGGCCTTCGTGCGGCTCGACTTCGAGGGCGCACGGCAGCAGGCCGACGCCTCCACGACCCGCTGGCAGCGGGGCCAGCCTTTGTCCGCGGTCGACGGACTGCCGGTCGGCATCAAGGGGATTGTTTCGATATCGCCGGCTGGCCTACCGAGGTCAAACAGCGCGCTCTTCAGGGAAAACGTTGCCGACGATCGATGCCGCACACGTCGATGCGCTGCGAGCTGGGGCGCCCTGGTGCTCGGCAAGACCACGACGACCGAACTGACGATGGCGTTGCCTGCGCCAACCTTGAACCCTTGGAGTCTGGAGCACACGCCCGGCGGCTCTTCCTCGGGCTCGGCGGCCGCGGTGGCCGCGCGCATGCTGCCGCTCGCCACCGGCAGCCAGGTGCGCGGCTCGGTGCTCAGGCCCGCCTCGATCTGCGGAATCATCGGCATGAAGCCGACCTTCGGTGCACTGAACCGATACGGCGGGATCGATCCGTCGCCGAGTCTCAACCATCTCGGGTTCCTCGGCGGCACGCTAACCGATGTCTGGGAGGCCGCGCACCACATCGGTAACACGGCCGGCGGGGATCCCGGCTATCCAGCCCTGCTCGGCGCGCGCGAGCTGCTGCCGCCACGACGGCCCAAGCGGCTGGTACGTCAGTACACCAGCGGCTGGCCGAAGACGGACGAGGCGTCGCAGCAGGCCTTCGCTGCCCTCCCTGCGTTCGCTCGAGGCTGAAGGCGTTGAAGTCCTGGAACCTGCCCAAGTCCCCGGCACTGCGCGAGTACGAGGATGCCACCACCCGGACGCCGGAGTTCTTCTTCGATCTCATGACGTTCGAGCTGCGCTGGCCGCTTCGCCTCTGGGCGCAACGACGCCCCGGATCGGTAAGCGAGGCCGTGGCCGGCTACCCTCAGCAAGGCCGAGGCGATGCCGGTGGACGACTACCGGCGTGCCTGTGCCCGCCGTGAACAGCTGCGCAGCCTGCACCGCGCTTTCAAGGGACAGGTCGACGGCTTCATCACGCTGGCGCATATCGGCGCCGGGCAGCGCGGACAGCCCAAGGTCGGGACGCCTCGGTACAACGATGCGTCCTCGGCGATCGGCGCACCGACCCTCAGCCTCCCGGTCCTCGCGGTTGAGAGCTGCCGCTCGGCGTGCAGGTCATGGGATTTGAGTACGAAGACGCCGAGCTCGTCGGCGATGGCGCGTTGGATCATCGGTCGCCAGCGCCACAGCTGGAGTGAAAGAAACGCCCCCTGAGATCTTCGACCTCAGGGGCTTTTGGCTGGAAGCCTGGCGGTGACCTACTCTGGCATGCCTGAAAGGCCACACTACCATCGGCGCAGAGCGTTTTCACTTCCGAGTTCGGAATGGGATCGGGTGGTACCCACTCGCTATGGCCGCCAGGCAGACTTTTGAGGTTTATGTAGCCGCACCTCTCGGTGCGGCTACACACGCTCCAATCTGGTTAGTTTCGCTTCGACGCTTGTCGCGTTCACGATGGAATCAGTCCATCGGCATCAAAAGCCTCTTCATGGCTACAAACCACTTGAGGTTATATGGTCAAGTCTCACGGGCAATTAGTACTGGTTAGCTGAAGCCATTACTGGCCTTACACACCCAGCCTATCAACCACGTAGTCTTCGTGGGCCCTTTAGGGGAATCGAGTTCCCAGGGAGATCTAATCTTGGGGGGCTTCCCGCTTAGATGCTTTCAGCGGTTATCCCGTCCGCACATAGCTACCCGGCAGTGCCACTGGCGTGACAACCGGAACACCAGAGGTGCGTCCATCCCGGTCCTCTCGTACTAAGGACAGCTCACCCTCAAATCTCCAACGGCTACGGAAGATAGGGACCAAACTGTCTCACGCATGTAATTCCCACTATTTCTAGGTGGCATGGACTATACCTTCACTCCTCAACTTGCTCAGTGAGGGGACTGGCGTCTTAGCCGCCGCTCGTCTCCAGCGACTCTCTCCTAATGGATCAGTCTCTACAGGGGCATGGAGACGACTGTGACCGGACTGATGTGTGCGTCCGAGCGCCACACTACAACCAATCAATCGCAAGGGTTGTAGCGACATCGTAACCAGCCTTCCCTCGGTATTACCCTTTGAAGTCAGTTTGCAACTTCAGGAGGGCTCCACCGATATGAGCCAGTAAAATTTTTCGAGGGATTACTCCCTGGCAACGCAGTGTTGTCTACGTTTTGAACCCAGCTCGCGTACCACTTTAATCGGCGAACAGCCGAACCCTTGGGACCTGCTACAGCCCCAGGATGTGATGAGCCGACATCGAGGTGCCAAACTCCTCCGTCGATGTGGACTCTTGGGAGGAATAAGCCTGTTATCCCCGGAGTACCTTTTATCCGTTGAGCGATGGCCCTTCCATACAGAACCACCGGATCACTATGACCTGCTTTCGCACCTGCTCGACTTGTACGTCTCGCAGTCAAGCACGCTTATGCCATTGCACTCTGTGCGCGATGACCGACCGCGCTGAGCGTACCTTTGCACTCCTCCGTTACTCTTTGGGAGGAGACCGCCCCAGTCAAACTACCCACCATACAGTGTTCCCGACCCGGATAACGGGCCGAGGTTAGAACTCCGAACATTATCAGGGTGGTATTTCAACGTTGCCTCCACAAGAGCTAGCGCCTCCGCTTCAAAGGCTCCCACCTATCCTACACAGACAAGGTCAAAGTTCAGTGTAAAGCTGTAGTAAAGGTTCACGGGGTCTTTCCGTCTTTCCGCAGCTACGCCGCATCTTCACAGCGATTTCAACTTCACTGAGTCTCGGGTCGAGACAGTAGTGGCCAGCGTTACGCCATTCGTGCAGGTCGGAACTTACCCGACAAGGAATTTCGCTTCAGCATGTTATTGATTTCTAAGACTTTGTCTTTCCTTGCAAACCAACGATGAGCCTCGTAACTCATCCTGCATGTCGCCATGCAGATCGGACTCATATCTTCATCGGCGGGAGGCCGATGTTTGGCGTGTAGTCTCTGAGGATTCCGATCATCGAACATGATCGGCCTTTCCTGCTGATTGACTGCACCGGATGGGTTGTCACCTTCACGTCATTCCAACATGTCGGTACCACCGGATACTCAGTTATTCCAGCAAATAGCCAAATTTTTACTAAGGCAGCGGTTGCAACCTTAGGACCGTTCAATATGTTTCAGAACAACTCGCCACCATGCAGATGCTGCTCGCGAGATTGGACCAGGCTTCGGACCTGATCGCTTCCTGCATATCGCTATGCAGATCGGACTATATCATCCACCAGATTGAGAAGATCTGGGGCCTGGCGTGTAGTCTCTGAGGATTCTCTTATCTCAAACAACTCGATGATCGAGTCATCTCAGTACTTCCGTCGCATCGCACCGCCGTCGTTCATATCTCGACGCATCGCGAGGATTTCATCGATGCCTCCCCCCGACCGGTGGCGTCCCTTTCTGAATCAGCGCCGCGATTTAGCTTGAACTTCGCAAAAAGTCGCGTTGCTTCTTCTTGGACAGGGAGCCGAACCGGTCAAAGAACGGGATTACGTTCTCGACGATCGCGGTGAAATTATTGACTTCGTAGTACCGTAGACGCCGTCTGCCCGTGATCCGCATCGTTCCGCACTTCAGGGGTGCTGCTCGAACAGGGTCAGGATGGTCCTGTCTCGCAATGGCGCTGGTGAAGCACAAAGATACTTCCAGGGGTATTCGCACATAGTCGCCGCGCTTGGCGAAAGGACACGTTGAAGCTGCCTCCACCATCGGTGAATCCAGCCAGGTAGTGACCGGATCCCTTTGCGGGACCTGCGAAACGTCTAGCACGCTAAGAGCCTTTCCTGCTGATTGTCCGCACCTTACAGATTTTCACCGCAGCGGCTGCTGCGAGTACTGAAGGATGCTCGGAGTTTCCAGCATATGGCCAGGTTTATTTACGTAACTACAATTACGGTCTGAACTCTGCGGGGTTGGTGCTACTTCTATAGTTACGGCCGCCGTTTACCGGGGCTTCGATCAAGAGCTTCGCCTTGCGGCTGACCCCATCAATTAACCTTCCGGCACCGGGCAGGCGTCAGACCCTATACATCCACTTACGTGTTAGCAGAGTCCTGTGTTTTTGATAAACAGTCGCAGCCACCGATTACCTGTGACCTCTCAATGCTCATGGAGCAAGTCCAATCACAATCAGAGGCATACCTTCTCCCGAAGTTACGGTATCAATTTGCAGAGTTCCTTAACCCGAGTTCTCTCAAGCGCCTTAGGAGATTATCTCCTCACCCACCAGTGTCGGTTTACGGTACGGTCAATTCCAACCTGAAGCTTAGAGGCTTTTCCCGGAAGCGTGGCATCGATCACTTCGGAGACCGAAGTCTCCTAGTACTCAGTTCTCGGTGTTGAATGACCCTCCGGATTTTCCAGGAAGATCCACCTACGGCCTTGAACGGCACTGCTGCCGCTGATCTAGCCTTCTCCGTCACCCCATCGCAGTTGGAATCGGTGCAGGAATGTTAACCTGCTTTCCATCGACTACACCTTTCGGTCTCGCCTTAGGAACCGACTCACCCTCAGCCGATTAACGTGGCTCAGGAAACCTTGGAGTTTTCGGCGAGCGGGTTTTTCACCCGCTTTAACGTTACTCATGTCAGCATTCGCACTTCTCATACCTCCAGCATGCCTCGCAGCACACCTTCGCAGGCTTAGAGAACGCTCCCCTACCGCGTGAACGACCCGAAGGTCACGCACACCCATAGCTTCGGTGCTCGGCTTAGCCCCGTTAAATCTTCCGCGCGAGCCGACTAGACCAGTGAGCTATTACGCTTTCTTTAAAGGATGGCTGCTTCTAAGCCAACCTCCTGGCTGTCTATGCCTTCTCACATCGTTTACCACTTAGCCGAAACTTTGGGACCTTAGCTGATGGTCTGGGTTGTTGCCCTTTTCACGACTGGACGTTAGCACCCGCCGTGTGTCTCCCGAGTATCACTTCAGGGTATTCGGAGTTTGCATGGAGTTGGTAGGCCGAGATGGCCCCCTTCTCCAAACAGTGCTCTACCCCCTGAGTGTTCACTCGAGGCACTACCTAAATAGCTTTCGGGGAGAACCAGCTATCGCCAGCCTTGATTAGCCTTTCACTCCTATCCACAACTCATCGACGCACTATTGCAACAGTGGTTCGTTCGGACCTCCAACCAGTGTTACCTGGTCTTCATCCTGGTCATGGATAGATCGACTGGCTTCGGGTCTATTCCCAGCGACTGTGGCGCCCTATTTAAGACTCGGTTTCCCTACGGCTCCCCTATGCGGTTAGCCTTGCCACTGAAAATAACTCGCTGACCCATTATACAAAGGTACGCCGTCACCCCTTTGCGGAGGCTCCGACTGCTTGTACGCATACGGTTTCAGGTTCTATTTCACTCCCCTCACCGGGGTTCTTTTCGCCTTTCCCTCACGGTACTGGTTCACTATCGGTCGCCAGCATGTACTTAGCCTTACGAGGGTGGTCCTCGCAGATTCACACGGGCTTTCCCGGATCCCGTGTTACTCGGGAACACCACTCAGGAGGTCACGTTAGTCTTCGCGTACGGGGCTATTACTACCGTCTACGGCGCGCCTTTCCAGAGCGCTTCTGCTGACTATCGACTTGATAACTCCTTGAAGGTGTCTGCCGTCCCTTCGGATAGGTCCCACGACCCCTTCGCAGCATCGCCGGCAGGCTGTACCACTACGAAGGTTTAGGCTCGTCCCGTTTCGCTCGCCGCTACTCGGGAATCGCTTTTGCTTTCTCTTCCTCGGGTTACTGAGATGTTTCAACTCACCCGGTTCCCTCCCTCTGCCCTATTTGATTCAGGCAGGGGTGACTGGGCATGACCCCAGCCGGGTTTCCCCCATTCGACATCCACGGATCGAAGCTCGGTCGGCGGCTCCCCGTGGCTTTTCGCAGCCACCCACGTCCTTCATCGGCATCTGGCGCCAAGGCATCCACCGTTGGCTCTTTGTAGCTTGGGATAACAATCGTTGTTTACACGACTTACATTGATGCTCGTGCTCGCTATGCAGTTCTCAAAGGTCGACTGAGGCGGGCATCCGTCAGACGCCGCCTCGTGGCCGCTGGCCGCGGCGCTGGCGCCGCCGAGGCGCCAGGGGCAGGAGGGCCGAGAGCGCGCAGCGAGACGCCGGCCGAGGCCGGCGTCGTCGGTGCGACTCCTCAAAACGGAACAGTGATGCGCCGGATCGTGCAGGTCCCGGTGGTGCCCACCTCGTGGCAGGCGTGGGGGTCGGGTGATTCTGCATGACACGAATAGCCAGTGATCGACGTAGGAGCTCCCCCGGCGTGATTCCCAAAGACAAACGCCACGGGCGCCGGGCAGTTGGCTCCTTAGAAAGGAGGTGATCCAGCCGCACCTTCCGGTACGGCTACCTTGTTACGACTTCACCCCAATCGCCGACCCCACCTTCGACGGCTCCCTCCCTGCAAGGGTTGGGCCACCGGCTTCGGGTGTTGCCGACTTTCGTGACGTGACGGGCGGTGTGTACAAGGCCCGGGAACGTATTCACCGCAGCGATGCTGATCTGCGATTACTAGCGACTCCGACTTCATGGAGTCGAGTTGCAGACCTCAATCCGAACTGAGACCGGCTTTATGGGATTCGCTCCACCTCGCGGGTTCGCAGCCCTTTGTACCGGCCATTGTAGCATGTGTGCAGCCCTGGACATAAGGGGCATGATGACTTGACGTCATCCCCACCTTCCTCCGAGTTGACCCCGGCAGTCTCCTATGAGTCCCCGGCATTACCCGCTGGCAACATAGGACAAGGGTTGCGCTCGTTGCGGGACTTAACCCAACATCTCACGACACGAGCTGACGACAGCCATGCACCACCTGTGCACGGACCCCGAAGGACACCGTATCTCTACGGCTTCTCCTACATGTCAAACCCAGGTAAGGTTCTTCGCGTTGCATCGAATTAAGCCACATGCTCCGCCGCTTGTGCGGGCCCCCGTCAATTCCTTTGAGTTTTAGCCTTGCGGCCGTACTCCCCAGGCGGGGCACTTAATGCGTTAGCTACGGCACGGAACCCGTCGATTAGAGGCCCACACCTAGTGCCCAACGTTTACGGCGTGGACTACCAGGGTATCTAATCCTGTTTGCTCCCCACGCTTTCGCTCCTCAGCGTCAGTACCGGCCCAGAGTGCCGCCTTCGCCACTGGTGTTCCTCCTGATATCTGCGCATTTCACCGCTACACCAGGAATTCCACACTCCCCTACCGAACTCTAGTCACGGCAGTATCGGGTGGCGCCTCCAGGTTGAGCCTGGAGTTTTCACAGCCGACTTACCAAACCGCCTACGAGCTCTTTACGCCCAATAAATCCGGACAACGCTTGCCCCCTACGTATTACCGCGGCTGCTGGCACGTAGTTGGCCGGAGCTTCTTCTGCAGGTACCGTCAATTATCGTCCCTGCTGAAAGCGGTTTACAACCCGAAGGCCTTCATCCCGCACGCGGCGTCGCTGCGTCAGGCTTTCGCCCATTGCGCAAGATTCCCCACTGCTGCCTCCCGTAGGAGTCTGGGCCGTGTCTCAGTCCCAGTGTGGCTGGATCATCCTCTCAGACCAGCTACCCGTCGTCGCCTTGGTGGGCCGTTACCCCACCAACAAGCTGATAGGCCGCGAGCCCATCCCGAAGCCGGAATCCATTTCTTCACCGGACCATGCGACTCCGGTGAGGGCATCCGGTATTAGCACCGGTTTCCCGGTGTTATCCCGAGTCTCGGGGCAGGTTGCTCACGTGTTACTCACCCGTTCGCCACTGTCTCACCCGGGCAAGCCCGGGCTCTCGTTCGACTTGCATGTGTTAGGCACGCCGCCAGCGTTCGTCCTGAGCCAGGATCAAACTCTCCGTTGTAGAAGATTTTCAATCGTTTTTGATCAAACTCGACCAGCGAAGCAGATTTGCAGAGCAGCTTCTCTCTTGCGAGATGGACTGCCGCGTCTGTTCAGCAGCCGGTTCGACTTCGACAAATCACTATAGTACTTAACAGGGCTGCTTGCCTTGCGATCCCGCGGAAGCGGTGCCGCTTGCAGCCTCAAGTCGACTCGACTAAAGGCTCACACACACTATTCGATTTTCAAAGATCGTGTCGGACAGGAGCTCCCTGAGTCGAAGTAGCTAATTCTATCCGCAAGAGTCGGCAAAGAATTCGCTGAGGTAACGGCCAACTATATCCGAGCCGTGAAGGACCGTCAATCACCTTTTTTCGAAAATTCTTAGGAAATTCCTGAACACCGCTCGACCTAACCACGTCGAAATTAAAACGTTATGGGTTACCGCCACCATGGTCAAAGAAGAACTTCCCCACATACGGTGCGATGGCCGCGTAGTTCCAATGCGCCCAGTTCAGGGCACCGGCCTCCGTCGATCCCGTGAAGACCTGCGTCATGGTACGAACTTGAATCCCGACGAATCCGCCAGAGCGGCGAGGTCGCGATCAAAAGAACGGGGTCGGATCACCGTGGGTCCACAGCGCGCGCTTTGACGAATGTAGACTTCCTGAGTAAACAAATGGCACCGAGGCGAGGACGAAGCGCACATGATCTCGCGCGCACCTGTGCGCCATACGCACGATCGCATCTTGCATAACACGCCCAGTTCATCATGAAAACAGAATCGGGACGAGCTGGCCAGGCACAAGCGCTGTTCGTGCGTGAGTCCATTGATCCGCTTGGGTGATGACACCCCGTTGCGCACGCGTCGTCCTCAGAGGTTGTAGCGTTCGGTGACGAGCGAGCAAGAGCGGAATGTTGCTTGAATGGATTGATCGAGAAACTCAGCGAACGGTAAGGAAGTCGCGGCTGTTTGCGGAGAACGACGTATCGAGCTTCAGCAGCGAGTCGCCCCGCAACACCGACCGGATTCGTCGTCGTAGCCGGGTTTATATCCGCAATATCGTTGGACGGCGTGAAGAGGAGCACCGCACTGCGTCGGGACTGAACACGTCGCGCTCGAGCACGATCGTTTACTCGGCCTGCGATATGCCCGAGCGCCCGAAGTGCATGACCTCGGTTCGCGATCCCCAGCGGCGCTCAGCGATCGCCTCAAAGTCGATCCTGCTTTCCACCTGGAGCGCGCCTCGACGAGCTGTCGCCGAGAACTGCAATGCGATAGACGCCGGCAGGCTTGGCTGCACCCTTACGCTCGCGATCGCGCACCCAGCCGTGGAGTTGATGCGCCGTGATGGCGTGGTGGTCGTTCTCGCCGAAAAACCAGTACTCATGCCCCGGCGCGTGAAGCGCCAGGCGATCTCGCGGTCGGGTTCTGTCAGGAAAGGCGGGCGTTGAATAGATGGGTCGTACGCAGAACCACTTCGAGTATCCGCAAACCACCAGTAGCGGGATCACGATCAGGGCAGCTCTTTCAGCTGCTGTGCCCGTGCGCGTTGCGCGGGTGGTCCACGCAGCACCGGCAGAGCTTGTCAGGAATTCGTCCGTTGCGCGGTCCCAGTCAAAACGCGCATTACCTCCGCGAGCGCGTTGGCAGCCAGCCGCTCGCGCGCAGCGCCATCATCATGCGCGCAATCGCGGCGGCGCTTTCCGGAAGTCGCGCGGAGAGATTCAAGGTGCCGTGCGCTCATGGAAAGCGAAGTCGCGCACACCGCCGATGTCGGTGCACACGACCAGCGCTCTGCACTTTACCATCGCCTCGATGACAGGATTGTTCCACCCTGCGTGCCACTGCGCGTCCACGAACAGATCCGCCCGCGCGTACACCGCATCCCCGACTGGGGAATGCCTTTGCCGTGATACGTCTCCAGTTCCACCGGCCGGCTGCGGGAGAGGAGCGCAATTGGCACCAGGATAAGAAGCGGTCCCCTTGTGCTCGCGGCGGTCTCGGAGCACAGAACGCGGAAAACGTCCCTGGATCGAGGCCCCCTCCACGGGATGAAGAGCTCACGATTGAGGCCGCCAGTGCAGCTCGCTCTCGATGCGCATGTGCTCGCGCAGCACGCCTGAATCCAGCTCGCATTGGCCACCATCACGAACGGCATCTGCAACGTTCGCTTGAGCGCAGCATGCGACCCTTACGCGGCCAGAAATCTTCCAGGTCTGAAGCGCAGGAGGAGCTTGTCGCGATCTGGGAAACTCGGGAAACGGCGGAAACACTTTGGCGCGTGCGCGCGCGACGCACGTGCGTGTAGTCGGCGGATTGTTGAAGATCACGACATCGTGCGCGTCGCCGTGGAATGCACCCAGCGGACGCACGGCGGCGCAGCACCATCCGGTCGCACGGCCGGCCGGAAGGATGATAGATCGTTACAGATCTCGCCGCGGTCGACGAAACGGTGGAGAACTCGAGAATGCGGCGAATGCCGCCGTAGAGTTCCGAGGTGTGGCTCGACAAAAGAAATGCGCACGCAAACACCGCCCTGCGCCAGAGTGTAACGAATTCCGACGCAGCTTTTACGTGAAAAAAAAAAAGAAGGGCGCCAAAGCGCGACTGCCCTTTCGTCAATGGCAGAAGGTGCCGGAGAAAATCGAAAGCGCGTGAACACCTTGTCGAGGTAGCGTACGTAGGCGAGCTCCGCCGTGCCGCAGAAGTAGTTCTTCTTGCGATAATCCCGGCTCGATGTCCTTGTAGAGCACGCCGCCCACGAAGTCCTGCTTGGTTGCCATCAGCATGCGCAGCAGTTTCGAAAGCTCGGGCGCAGCCGTCCACGCACGGCCGTAGCCCGGAATCGCGCAGCTTCGGGATCTCTGTCCCCCACGACGACGGCTCGTAGCCTGGAGAGCACCCATAAGCCGTGTCCGCGGCCGCGTACGAGAGCCGCGCCTGGATCGGCGTACTTCTTCCCTGATCTATCGCGCGCAGACCCTCGGTGTCGTTCCACTTGAACACGCCCATGGTCACGATTGTTGTAGTCGTCCAGGTGCAGGCGTGAACGCCCATCGCGTCCTGCGTGCGCGGGAACGCGATCCGGTCTGCGTCCTGCGGAATGACGACCGAATCCTTCGCCGTCACCACGTTCTGAGCCTGGCAGCGCAACGATGGGGCTTTGAAGCTGCTCGATCACGCGGAACGTCAGACGTGTCAGCCGGCGTGAGGCTGTCCGTGCTGTGCGCGACAATGCCGTCTGCCCGTGAAGAACTCCGCTCGTTGCCAGGCTTCTGCTTCCACGACGCGAGAGGATGACTATCGAGACTGCCGACGATCTCGGGCTTCGACGACCTTGTACTGTGAAATCGTCGCCGATGATCTCACCGATAGGTCGGCAGCCGCGAAGGGTGGCCTTCGACGTACGGGTCTACGCCACCACTTCCTTCTTGTGGCAGCCGTGGCCAGCGTGTGCCGCAAGTGCGAGGGTGCACCGCGGCCCACACCGCGAACAGCTCTCGCCTTCATCGATTTCAACTCCCGGAGTGAATTGGACCGTCCGCGCCCGCGCGTGCGGGTCTGGAAGCCGCTTCCGGCCGTCCGGTGGTCCCAAACGAGGCGTACAGTAGGGCGGGACCATGTCACCGGGTACCTGACTCTGTCAAATCGACAACCGGACGCCGGGGATTGACGGTAGGCCGCCGTGCGCGCCCACTAACTTCGCAGTCGGACAGGGACGCTCTCTTGCGCATTGTCGTTGCCGCGAAAATCCGAGAGTAACACGCAGGCTCAGGACCCATGGAGGCTTCTCGCCATCGGCCCAGTGGCTTGGGGTGGTCCGCGTCGCGTTCTATCTCCTCGTCGTCGTGGCGGTGGTCGTGCTGCGCGGTCCGGCGCTCCGCACCGGCGGTTCCGGCTTTCGCTTTCGACCGAGAGCGACACCGTCAGGACCATCACGCTGGCCGGCGTCAGAGCTGGTCGTTTTTCGGACCTGGTGCGGATCATCTCGATGACTACGCGCGGCGATCGCCGGGGACTGCACGTGCGTACAATAGGAGGGGCGGGACCGCCCGGGGCGCTCGAGGCGATGGCCAACCAGCGCGCGGCGGTCGGGCCATGGTGGGCCGGCCGGGGCCCAACCGCGAGGAGCGCGTTCGGTCACAAATGCGCGCGCCTGGCGAAAGACGACCGGCGCTGTGGCTTTCCCATCGCGCTGGGAGGGCATCGAGGTCGGCGCACCAGCCGGCTGCAGGCCCCCCGATTCTGCTGACGCGGGATCGACACCCCCGCCGCGGCGCTGCGCGGCGAAGCGGTGGCGGCGTTCGACACAGATGGATACGCGCCCGATCCCAACCGAGGGCTTGTGGGACGCGCTGCGCAAAGTGCCTGCCGACGCTCCGAGAACACGCTCGGTGCCGCCCGCCGGTCACGTTCCTGAAGGATGAGAAGCAGGTGGTCTGACGCCTGGTGACGTGCAGACCCGCGCGGCAGTCGGAATTACCAGCTTACGCCTGAGCCTGCCGGACACGGCGGTGACTGCAGGCGCGCACGCGGTGGCCATCCGCGCGCCGACAAGGGCGGCGCTGCCGCGACCATGCCAGGAATATGAACGAATCGCTTACGGAGATCTATCCCCTGTACCATACATCTGTACGCCGTGCGCTGTCTCGCCAACGGAAGCGTGCGCGGCGCCATGTTCGTCACGCACCTGACGAGCGATCGCGGACAGCGGCAGATCGAGCGCGCGGGATTTCTCCCGGCGCGCGGCAGACCGCCCGCGCAATCGTGCATTACCAGGCACCCCCTGGGTGAGAGATGGTTCGAAGGAGGACCAATGACCGAGATCTCACAGGCCGCAACCGTCGTCATCCCCACAGCAGGCGCGCGAGGCGCAGAGCCTTGCCGGTCGCCCGTGCGGACGGTAGCGCCCGTGCTGGCGCATGCTCGCAATGAGCGTCCCCAGCTTCAGTGCAGCGCGGCCGTGAGCGTGCGCGCCCAGAAGAGGCCTATCGCTACGAGGACGACCCCATCCGCGCCGGCATGACGCAGGCGCTGGAGGAAAACCGCCTCGACGACGCCAAGGCGAAGATTCAACGAAGCGGATCGCCGCGAGCTACCAGCCTCTCGCCGCGGCAGTTCGGTCTCGCCGAAGTCGACGCCCGCACCGGCCGCCGGAAGAGGCCGAGGCGCACTATCGCGAGGCGCTCGACATCAGCAAGCGCGCCGACGAAAGAGCGTTCGCGGAAGCGCATTCGTCGGGTCTCCGCATCATCCTCATCGACGCCGACAAGCGGCCGGAGGTGCACTCGGCTTACATCGGATGGCGCGCAAGGCCAACGGCTGTACCTGGCCGGGCATCTACGGCGAGGCGCGCATCCTTGATCCACGACAGAAGCTCGACAAGGCGCGAAATCGCAGCTCGATTTCGGCGCGCAGCCGTCCGCGGCGTCGGTCAGGGCGAAGACCTCTACCACCGCGGTCTCGCGATCTACTACATCGCGCAGCCAACGACCTCAAGGCGGCGGAGACCGAGGCGTTGAATGCACTGCACTTCAATCCAATGCCGACCCGCGGTCACGGCCGGCTGGTCGCGTACGGTTTATGAAGCGCAACGTCCCGAGCTGGCCATCAACGCTTGCCAGGATCTGCTGCGCACGCCGGGCGTTCACGCCCGACGGCGTCGTTCCTGCATTACACCGGCACGCTCTACCAGAAGGCCGACAGAAGTACACCGAGGCGCGCGACAAGTACGCGCGCAGCGGTGGCGCTTCGACTCGACCGTACACGCCGGTGCTCAAGGATCTCGCGGGCCTGTACGTGCTCGCGAAGCAGTACGACAAGGCGTCGAACGACCTGCGCTATGTCAGCTCGAGCCGAACGACATCGAGCGCCAAGGTGGGCCTGGCCAGAATCGCTCAGCGAAGCGGGCCGCTACAAGCAGGCGCTCGAGCATCGCGACACGAAGCCATGCAGGCTGGACAGCACGCGCTGGGACGTCTGCGTCTGGCGTGTGCGCGCGCCGCCATTCGCAGCCGCAACAAGACGGACCAGTCGCGCGCGCGTGACGATGTATGTCGGCGCTTCCCGACAGCGCCAAGCTCGAAGCCGAGGATTACGCGCTGATCGGCGCACAGCAGGTCGACACGCGGCCAGATGGAAGCCGCGCGTCACAGAGTCTCAACAAGGCGGTGCGATGGATTCCACGTCTCGCAGAAGTCGTACTTCCAGCTCGGCCTGATGAACGTTCAAGGCCCAGCATCCGGATTCGCGCCGTCATCTACTTCCGCCAGGCGATCCGCCACGACCCGAAGAAGCCGCTCTATTTCCTGAACCTCGGCGTGGCGCACTTCCAGACTGAAGCAGATCGATAAGTCCGATCCCGGCGTTTCAGACAGCTCATCAGCCTCGACAAGAAGCTGGTGATCGGGCACGTGCTGCTCGGCCAGGCGCTGGCGTCGCATGGATCGCTCGCGGCGGCGCAGAAGTCGTACGAGACGGCGCTTCACGATCGATCCGGCCAACGCCATGGCGCTGCGCGGGCTCGGATCGATCCACCTGCGCAACCAGAACTTCGAGGAGGCGGCTCAGCGCCTAGCAAGATGTCGACGACGACGGAGCCCAAGAACGCCGACGGTTGGGCCGGTCTCGCAGGCAGGCCTACCTGGGCCATGCGGAACCTGGACGATGCAGAGGCGGCGTTCCGCAAAGGCTGCAGGCCATCGATCCCAACAACGCCACGCTCAAGCGCGGGATGGAGACGCTTGAACAAGGCTCGCGGAGGATAAGATGCGAGCCTGCCTTTTTCCTGTTTGACTGCAAGGGTGCGGGGGCCGGCTAGCACTCCGATCTCCCCGCGCCTCTTAAGTTACACCCGGCGCACCAGATCACGATAACGCGACGGCATGACAACGGTTCGACGCAGCGCGATGGCGGGGAGCCATGCCCGCGCCAGATTCTCGGAAGGAGCGGAATGAAACGGTTCATATTTCTGATCATCTTCATCGCCTCGGTGGCGGTTTCGTACTTCATCTGGAACAACGCACTCCGGAGTACCTGAAGCAAGGGCGGTCCGCTCCTCGTCATCGGTCTCACGTGCTTCTTCCTCACCTTCACCTTCACGGTCGAGCGCGCACTCGTCTTGTGGCGCGCGGGGCGGCAAGGGCGGCGTCGCCAAGTTCATCCGCAGTGCAGTCAAGGACGGCATCCAGGCCGGCGATCATCGAGAAAGCCATCGACGCCTGCCGCAAGCAGCGGCGGAACGCTGGGTAACGTTGTTGGCGCCGGTCTCGAGCGCTACGAGATGACGCAAGCCGATCGGCCGCCAACGACCGCGAGCTGCTCGAAGAGACCAAACGCGCCATCGAAGAAGCGACCGCGCTGGAGACTCCGATTCTCGAGCGCAACCTGAGCGCGCTCTCGACCATCGCGTCGATCGCCACCATGCTCGGTCTGCGCTCGGCACCACCATCGGCATGATTCGCTCCTTCCATGCCATGGGTCAGGCCGGCGCACCGGATGCGCGTTCAGCTCGCCATCGGTATTTCCGAAGCGCTCGTGAACACGGCGCTCGGTCTCACGACCGCCATCATCGGCATCATGCTCTACAACTACTTCGCAACGCGCGTCGACAACTTCCAGAGCTCGATCGAAGAGACCAGCTTCGAAGTCGATGGATCTCCTGCGGCACGCCAGTCTCGCCGCGCCATCATGGCGCCGACCGAAGGAGGTCAGTAGTCCGTGTCCAAGAAGAAGCGCGGATCGGGATCAAGATCGACATGACCCCCATGGTCGATGTCGCATTCCTGCTCCTCATCTTTTCATGACCACGACGTCGTTCAAACCGCCTGAGCAGGTGAGCGTCGAGCTTCCGGGATCGAAGTCCGAGATTCACGTTCCGGAGACCAAGACGATCATTCTCACGGTGAACAAGGCCGGCGAGACGTATATTTCCAACGAAGACCTCGTCGAAGACCAATCTGGTCGAAAACGAAGGACCTGGTCGCGGCACATCAACGACGTGGCGCGCCGAAAACCCCGCCGCCGTGGTGGTACTTGAAGGGCGACCGAAGGGCGAGTACGGCGACATGGCCGACGTGATGAACGCGCCGGCCGAATCGCACGACGCTCCGGTTCAACCTGATGACCGACATCAAGGACGACCGGCGGCAAAGAGAGGCGACGAAAACCAAGAAGGGTGCGCGCGGCGGCAAGCAGTCCCGCAAGCACTAGGAAAGGGGGAGGAAACCATGGCTGACGTACAAACAGCAGGTGGCAGTGGCGGTAAAAAATCCGCGCTCGGTCTTGCGCAAGCGCAAGCCGCGTCGGCGTTCGCGTCGACATGACGCCGATGGTGGACGTCGCCTTCCTCCTCGCTCATCTTCTTCATGGTGACCACGGTGTTCCGCCGGCCCCTCGCCATGGAAATGAACCTCCCGGAGAAAGACGCCAAGGTGCAGGTCAAGGAAAGCAACGTCATGACCATCTATGTCATCGCAAGACGGATCGATGATGTACGACGTCGGCAAGCGCGGCCTGCAGCCGCCCTCGTGGGGCGAGCTGCGCGGAGACGTGCGTACTCGAGCACGACTACAACCCCGAGCTCATCATCCTGGTCAAGGTCGACCGCGAGGCCGAGAGTACATCAACATGGTCGACATGCTGGATACGCTCGACGAAGCGCGGATGCAGCGCTTCAGCATCATTGCCATGACCGACGCGGACAAGGCCGCCGCGAAGGGAGGCGGGTTGTAGCGTGAAGGCATTCTCGCTCGCCAACGCCGGCCAGCCTCCCGTCACCGGCGAGCCTGCACCCGCTCCGCCGCGAGTTCTACCCGCTGGCTGTCGTGGAGCAACGTCATCGTCATCGCCGTCGGGGCGCCATCTTCGCCAGTTGGTACGTGTACTCCGCACGCCAACAAGGTGGACGAAGTCCCGCGCAACGTGCAGATCGTCAAGTTCACCCGAGCTCGGCGTGCCGCCGTCCATTCAGAAGGAATCGGCGCCGCAGGTGAACGTGGCCGAGGCCATCACGCCGCCGACCATCGGCGTTCCCGAGCCGGTGCCCGACGCCGAAGCCACCGAGTCGACCATCGCCACGCAGTCGGAAATGTCCGACGCCCTGGCACCGATCACCGCCTCCGACATGATGGGCGGCGGTAACGATGCTCCGCTCGTCGTCGACAACAGCCACGCGCCAGGCCCGGCGAGTTCGTTCCCTTCGACGAGCTGCCGTGCTCCTCTCCGTCCAGCCCCCGGTCTATCCTGAGATGGTGCGCGAAGCCGGCATCGACGGCACCGGTGACCGTGCAGGTGCTCGTCGGCAAGGACGGCAAAGTCAAGCAGGCCCAGGCCGTCGACGGCCCCGAGCCGCTGCGCGCCTCCGGTCGTCGCTTCGGCCCAGACGCGCCATCTTCAAACCCGCGCTTCAGGGCACGAGCCCCGGTCGGAGGTGTGGGTCATGGTCCCGATCACCTTCCAGCTCAACAAGTAGCGCTCCCAGGGCCCCGGGTCGGGCCACCGCCTTCGAGTGCTGCCTTGACGGCTCCCCGGCCGCTGCGCTACCATCCTCGGGCCTTATCTCTCGGCTAGTTGCCGACCTATTGATCCCAAGCGAAATCAACGGCTCCCGGTAGTGCACCACCGGAAGGGTGCGTCCTCCCGAGCCACCCTGACGAGGAGATAACCATGTTGCGAATGACACGCTTCCCCGGAGCGCGGACGACGAAGACGTACGCCGCGCTCGGCGTGGTTGTGCGCGCGTCTGTCCTGGCCGGCGTCCTGGCGCCGGCTGCCGCGCACGCATCCGAGCTCCGACCTGCAGATCCCGGCCATCGACACGTCCTACTCGGCTCTTCGGCATGACCGTCAGCGGGCTCGACCCTGCTCTACTATCGGCCTGGCGGTCTGCCTGCTCGGAATGGGCTTCGGACTCGCCATGTATCAAGCGGGTCAAGGCATGCCGGTTCACACCAGCATGGCCGACGTCTCCAACATCATCTACGAGACGTGCAAGACCTACCTGCTGCAGCAGGGCCGGCTCCTGATGATCCTCGAGGTCTTCATCGGCGCGTGTCATCATCTATTACTTCGGCGTGCTCTCGCACCTGTGGCCGCGGCGCGTGGCGCTGATCCTGATGTGGTCGGTGGTCGGCATCCTCGGCTCCTACTCGGTGGCGTGGTTCGGCATCCGCATGAACACGTACGCCAACAGCCGCACCGCGTTCGCGTCGCTGCGCGGCAAGCCGCTTCCGGTGTACGAGATCCCGCTCACGGCGGGCATGAGCATCGGCGTGCTCCTGATCTGCGTCGAGCTCATCATGATGCTCGTCATCCTGCTGTTCGTGCCCCGGCGAAGCGGCCGGCGCCTCGTTCCTCGGCTTCGCGATCGGCGAGTCGCTCGGCGCCTCGGCGCTGCGTATCGGCGGCGGTATCTTCACCAAGATCGCCGACATCGGCTCCGACCTGATGAAGGTCGTCTTCAAGATCAGGAAGACGATCCGCGCAACCCCGGCGTGATCGCGGACTGCACCGGCGACAACGCCGGCGACTCGGTCGGCCCCACCGCCGGACGGCTTCGAGACCTACGGCGTCACCGGCGTCGCGCTGATCTCCTTCATCGCGCTCGCGGTCATGCCCGAGTACAAGGCGCAGCTCCTGGTGTGGATCTTCACCATGCGCATACTCATGATCGTCACCTCGATCGTGTCGCTTCACGGTCAACGGCGCGGTTGTTCCGCTCGCAGAACGCGAACAAGGACAAGATCAACTTCGAGGCGCCGCTCACGAGCCTGGTGTGGCTGACGTCGCTGCTTTCGATCGTGGTCACGTTCGTCGTGTCCACAGTGGATGCTCGGCGTCCTCGGCGGCGGACTGTGGTGGAAGCTCTCGATCATCATCTCGTGCGGCACCCTGGCCGCGGCGCTGATTCCGGAGCTCACCAAGGCGTTCACCAGCTCGCAGCTCGCGCCACACCAGCGAGATCGTGGCGCGCGTCGCGCGAAGGCGGCGCTTCGCTCACCATTCTCTCGGGCCTGGTGGCCGGCAACTTCTCGGTGTTCTGGAAGGCGCTCACGCTCGCCGTCGATGCTGCTCATCGCCTACATCATGTCGGGCATGGGCCTCGACGCGCGATCATGTCGCACGAAGCCGTGTTCTGCTTCGGCCTGGTGGCGTTCGGTCTCCTGGGCATGGGCCCGGTGACGATCGCGGTCGACTCGTACGGCCCCGGTGACCGACAACGCGCAGAGCATCTTCGAGCTCTCGCAGATCGAGACGCTTCCCGGTGCTCGGCCAAGGAAGTCGAGAAGCAGTTCGGCTTCAAGCCCGACTTCGCCAAGGGCAAGCACTTCCTCGAAGACAACGACGGCGCCGGCAACACCTTCAAGGCGACGGCCAAGCCGGTGCTGATCGCCACCGCCGTGGCCGGTGCCACCACCATGATCTTCTCCATCATCCTGCTGCTCCAGCAGCACATGGGTGAGGCGTTCACGCTCTCGCTGGTCGAGCCGCGCGTGCTGCTCGGACTCCTGATGGGCGGCGCCACCGTGTACTGGTTCACGGGCGCGTCGATGCAGGCCGTGACCACCGGTGCCTTCCGCGCCGTGGAGTACATCAAGCAGCAACATCAAGATCGACTCCGCCGAGGCGGCGTCGATCGAGAAGTCCAAGGAAGTGGTGAAGATCTGCACGCAAGTACGCGCAGGCGGGGATGTTCAACATCTTCATCGTGATCTTCTGTCTGACGCTGGCGTACGCGTTCTTCGATCCCATCTTCTTCGTCGCCTACCTGGTGTCGATCGCGGTCAGTCGGTCTGTTCCAGGCCATCTACATGGCGAACGCCGGCGGCGCGTGGGACAACGCCAAGAAGATCGTGGAAGTCGGAATTGAACGACAAGGGCAGCGACCTGCACGCGCGCGACGGTCGTCGGCGACACGGTGGGCGATCCCTACAAGGACACGTCGTCGGTGGCGCTGAACCCGATCATCAAGTTCACGACACTGTTCGGCCTCTTGGCCGTCGAGATCGGCGTGTCCAATCCGGGCGTCACCCGCTTCGTCGGGGTCGGCGCTGTTCCTGGTGGCGCTCTTCTTCGTCTACCGCTCGTTCTACGGAATGAGGATCACGAGGCAAGAAGGCGTCGTAGCGCATCCCGCTGCCGACAAGCCAAACGCGGCACAGAAAAACCCGCACAGGACCGCGGGTTTTTTATTGGCAGCAGAGGCTCGCGAGCTTGACGTGCTTGCGAACTAGGCGCCTCTGAGCTCCGCCTCTTGGGAGCGGCGGTCACAGCCTTCGTCGACGGTCTCGAAGGTGTCGAAGATGAGGACGAGGCTTGGTGACCAGGAAGATCGCGTTGATGCGGTCACCGACGCGCGCGAGGCGGAAACCAACCCTGGCGATTGACGCAGGTGGTGCGCGCCCGACCAGCGATCCCAGTCCCACACTGTTCACGTAAGAAATCTTGCCGAGGTCGACGACGACCTTGGGATTTCCTTCGCAGCCACCTCGTCGATCGCGGCCAAGTTCCTGGGTCTCTTCTTTGCCCCACCAGGTTCTTCTTGGGTGTCAATACGGTCACGTCGCCGACAATGTGGCTCGATCGAAAGTCATGTGCGTCTCCTCTTCACAAGACGGGAACGGGCGCGGCCCTCTTGTTTTCACGCGCGCTCGCGCGGAGCGCAGGTCGCCCGCGGGCGCATCGCGCCGAAGCATGGGGAGTATACGCGGGCGTCTAGGGGAGCGTCAAGACTGGCGCAGAGCGAGCCTGGAGCCGCCTCCGAACCTACCGGATCACGACCATCGGCAAAGCCCGCTTGCCCACCTGGACGGCGTAGGCGTCCTTGCGCGCCGTGAGTTTCAGGTTCTCGTCGGAGAGCCGCTCCCCGTCGACGCACGCAACCCTGGTTGATCATGCGCCGCGCGGCTGAGGACGTCTCGCACAGCCCCGCCCCGGTCAGCGCCTTCACCACCCACGAGGCCGCCGTCGACGGCCTCCAGCCCACTCGCCGGTGGTCTCGGGCCGCTCGTGCTCGACGAACAGGCGATTGAAGTGGGCTTCCGCCTCTTTGGCCGCGCCCTCGAGGTGAAACTGCGCCGCCAGGTCCCGCGCCAGCTCGCGCTTCAAGTGCGACGGGTTGGTTCCGGGTCCGCCAGCGCGCTGGCGCAGTGCGTCGATCTCCGCCGGGCCCGCGAGGTCACCAGCTCGAAATACTTGATGATCAGCCCGTCGGGGATGCGCACTGGTCTTCCTGAAGATTTCCTCGGGGGCCTCGGTGATGCCGATGTAGTTCCCCAGGGACTTGCTCATCTTCTCGACGCCGTCGATCCCTTCAGGATGGGCAACGTGATGATGGCTTCCGGTTCCCGCCCGTAGGCGCGTGGATTTCGCGCGCCATGAGCAGGTTGAATTTCTGCTCGGTGGCGCCGATCTCGACGTCGGCGTTGAGCGCCACCGAGGAGTCGTCCAGCCCTGTGCCAGCGGATATACGAACTCCGGAAGACTGATGCGCAGGACGGCCCTGCTCGTAACGCTTCTCGAAGTCGTCACGCTCGGCATCTGCGCCACCGTCTGGGTGGCGGTCAGGCGCAGGACATCGGCGAACTCGAGGCGCGCCAGCCAGCGGCTGTTGTAGTCGACGACGGTGGTGCGTTTCGGGTCGAGGATCTTGAAGGCCTGCTCGGTGTATGTGCTTGGCGTTCTCGATCAGGACTTCGCGGTCAGAGCGCTTGCGCGTGTCGCTGCGGCCGCTGGGGTCGCCGATCATGCCGTGATAGTCGCCGATCAGGAACACGACGGTGTGTCCCAGATCCTGGAACTGTCGCAGTTTGCGAAGCCCCACCGTGTGTCCGAGGTGAATGTCGGGTGCGGTGGGATCGAATCCTGCTTGATGATGAGGGGCACGCCCTCCCGGATCGGAACGCTCGAGCTTGCGCCGGGTTCTTCCTCGGGGATGATCTCGACCACACCCTGCCGGATGACGGCCATCTGTTCTTCGACGCCGAGTTTTTTGGACGTCATGCTTTCGCGACATGGTGGTGACTGCCTCGTAATGGTTGGGATGGGAAGGCTAAGTGTCGCACGATCATAGCAGCGCGCCGAAGGCGGCGTAAAAGCATGGCCGGAAAAGCGGACGCGTGTTATGTTGCCCCTGCCCGGCACGGCACTTGCGGCCCGCCGGAGGTTTTAGTTTTTAACGCATGACGAACGACTACACGCGAGAACCCCACCGCGGGTCACAGGACTCCCGCGCAGCCGGCGCCGGACGCGCCCGCGGACCCGCCCATGGCACGGCGCGGAGGCGGACAGCGCTGGACGGCCCGTCGTCTCGTCCTCGGCCTTTTCGCCAGGCTGGGGCTCGGACGATGTTCGGCGCGTACCGCCATTTTCCGCCGACCTCCCCAGCAACCTGCCCGCCTCGAAATGATCGAGCCCACCCTGGAAGACGCAGGCCTCGGGGCGGATTCCAGCGTGGTGGGAGAATTCTTCATCGAGGATCGCGCGCTGGCGTCTCTCAAGGACCTGCCCGCGTACGTCCCGATCGCCTTCGCCGTCGCCGTCGAGGACCGCAAAATGATCTGCACTGGGGCGTCGACCTCTGTGTAATCGGCCGCGCGGTGCTCAAAGCACTCCTCCGCCACGGGGCGCCGCGCCCAGGCGGCAGCACCATCACGCAGCAGCTGCGCGCAATCTTCTTCGACATGTTCGAGAACACGCTCACGCGCAAGATCAAAGAGGGCGCTGCTCGCCATGCGCATCGAGCGCGCGTACTCCAAGGACGAAATCCTGAGATGTATTTGAATCAGATCTATTTTGAGGCGGGCGCACACGGATTGAAGCGGCCGCGCAGGCCTCTTCGAAAGCACGCGAAAGAGCTCACCCTCGGAGAGGCTACCCGCCCTGCCGGGCTGCCCAAGAACCCGCGCGATTACTCCCCCGATCAATCATCCTCGATCGCGCCATGAAGCGGCGCTCGGTGGTGCTGGAAGCGATGGTGGACACCCACAAGCTCCAGCGCGCCGAAGCCGATTCGGTGAACGCGGGCCATGGTCGACGTGCGTCCGGGGCGCGTGGGACAGAGCGAGTTCGCGGCGTATTTCCTCGGAGGAGTGAGACAGTATCTCGAAGACACGTACGGCGCCGATCGCATCCATCGCGACGGCCTCAAGGTGTACACGGGCCTGAACCCGGCTCCAGCGCGCCGCCGAAGACAGTGCACTGGAAGCGCACCGCGCGCATCGAGAAGATGAGGGCATGCGCGAGACGCGTGCGCGCTACGAAAAAGATCTCGCCGCGGCAGAAGGAACCCTGGCCCCCGCGCTACCTGCAGGGTGCGGTGGTCGCGATCGACGTCAAGTCGGGCCTGGTGCGCGCGCCTCGTCGGCTGGTCGCAGTTTCAGCACAGCAAGTTTGACCGCGCTGTCCAGGCCGAGGCAGCCCTGGTAGCGTGTTCAAGCCTTCATCTTCCTGCGCGGCCATCGAGAACGGTACACCCCGCGGACATTCTGCTCGACGCGCCCATCGTGCCTCGACCTGCCCCACGGCGACGTGGGAAGCCGCAGAATTACTCGGAGACCTTCGAGGGCGAGGCTCCACACGCTGCGCCACGCGCTCAACATGTCGATCAACATCGCCGCCATCCGCCTCCTCATGGCGATGGGGCCGGTCGAAGCCATCAACGCCGCGCACCGCCTCGGCATCAAGAGGACCTCGAGAACGTGTATTCGCTGCGCACTCGGCGTTTCCGGAGGTGACTGCCACTCGAGCTCACCAACGCCTACGCCACTACGCCGCTGGCGGCATGCGCGGCGAACTCGTTTTGATTCAGAAAGTCGTGGGATCGCGAGGGCCGCGTGCTCGAGGAAAACAAGATCTTCTGCCGCGAAGGTCGCGTGACCTCAAGGCCAACACACGATCACGAGCCCGATGGAGAGCGCGAACGGGGCTCCGCTGCGCGCGCGCGCGTTCGGCTTCAACTGAGCCTCGCCGGGCCGGCAAGACCGGCACCACCGATTTGCAGCGGACTGACGCCTGGTTCGTCGGGCTTCACCCCGACCTGGCCGTCGGCGTGTGGTCGGGCTCGACGAAAAGAAAACCATGGGCGAAGAGAGATGACGGGCGGTTCGTATCGCTTCCGACCTGGACCGCGGTCAGTGAAAGCACGTCGAATACAGGAGACCAGCCACGCCCCTGTCTTCGTCGAGCCCCGAAGGCATCGTGCACCGTCGTGATCTGCGAGAAATCCGGTCTCCTCGGCCACCGATGCCTCGTCCCTTTGATCCGCCGCGAAGTCTTCATTGAAGGCACGGAACCGCAGCGCACCTGCGACCGCCACGGTTCCGCGCGGTCGTCGCGTCCGCTCCAGGACCATGGACGGCGTCGAAGAGCTCGACCGCGAAATCCTCATAACAACGATTAGGGAACAGCCGAGTAGTTCTTGAGTGCGTACTGCCGCAGCGGAAGGCCGCACTCTTTTTCACAATCAAATGAGGCCGGACGCGGAGCTACACCGCGACGTGGTTGGGAATGACTTCCAGAATGATTTGAAGGTCTCGACTTTGCCGCGGCGGAAATATGTGCGCGGCACGCGTTTCGAGATTCCAACATCACTTCGTAGCGATGGTAGTGCCGCCCCACGCGGCGAGGTCGTGGAAGGTGATCGACTCACGTCTCCTGCGCGCCCACCAGAACGACTCATCGCCGGGGACGGGCGGCGCTTCAGCACATCGGTGAGGTCGATCATGGTCATGTCCATGGTCACGCGGCCGCACGACGGGCACGCGCACACGCTACACCACATGCGCCCCTGCCGGAGAGAGTGAAACGGATACCCGTGTCCGTAACCGACCGGGTACCACGTGCGCCGATCACCGACCGCGCTCGGTGACGAACGAGCGTCGCGTAGCTGATCGACCCTGCCCTTGCGTGCGACAGCGGCGCCCACGGCGCCACCCGCGACTTCCACGCCCATGATGGGCGTCACGTCGACAGCCGCCGCCGTCCCGCCCGACGGATGGAGCCCGTACGCCAGCAGGCCCGGTCGGATCGCGTTCATGCGCGACCTCGCGTCATCGCCGTCGATCGCGGCACGTGTTGGCGCTGTGCACCGGTCGCGAGGCGCGACCACCACTCGGCGGCAGCTTCCGCACCGCCACCAGCGCTCGCGAAAGCGCCGCGATCTGATGCGCGCGTGTAGTCGGGATCGCTGTCGGAGACGGGAAAGTGCGTGTACACGCCGCGCAGCTTCACACCCGTGCGCCGCCACACGATTCTGTGGATCTCCCCGAACGCGTCCTCTTTCGGCGAACACCGGTGCGACCCATGCCCGTGTCGTGATCTTCGACGTGCGCCGGAATCCACCGACCACGCCCCTGGCCCGCGACGGCGCGCGCCGTATCGGACGCCCGTGAGAGTCGTGATCGCGATGACCGCGTGCGCACGGCGACGCCCGCGAGTCTCGGTCTCCGAGAATCGGGCTCCAGGGATCAGGATCTCTCGTTCTTGATGCCGGCGTCGCGCAAGCCCGACCGCCTTCGTCGACGGTGGCGACCCCGGAACACTTTGCACGCGGGCGCGGCCGCCGCGCGCGCCACCTGCACGGCGCCGTGGCCGTACGCGTCCGCCTTGACGGTGAGAAGGATCGAGACGCGTCACGGCCTGGGACGTGGGCCCATGTGCCTGAGGTTGTAGGTCAGGATGGCGTCGAGGTTGGATTAGAGCCAGGTGGGCAGACGCTTCATCTGGTGCACGCTATCGCACCCGCAAAACAGGGTCAGTCGCGAGCCAATGTCGGGGCGGTATACGCCCGAGGGGGTTTGCTTTTAGCCGACATCAATCCGGACAATGCCTTGACACCCGGGGGCAAACATGGTTATTTAGGCCGATCGTCCACCACTGGATTCATCGGGCAATGGCGCAAGTCTTCAACAGCCCGGTTTCCAGACTTATTTGATGGTTCCCTAAGGAAGGGCATTGGAATGGAGAAAGCGTAACCTGCTTTGTCCCCGCAGTGTTCCTCAGGGTCAGTTTCGCTTCTCGCGGCCTGGTCAGATATGTACCACCGGAAGGCGAAAGCAAGAAAGGCCAGTCGGGACCGTGCAGCGTTCTTCGTGTTTCGACGGCTCCAACGTGCATAACGTGGGCGAGCCCAGATGCACGTCGGCAACTGGGGCCAGTTCGGCCCTGGCCGGCTCTGGTCTCTCGTTCTCCGAAGCCCTCGGCGCCAGTGGCCCGCGGGCAGCGGCGTGGGAGTATCTCTTCGCCGCGCGGCCTGCGGGTCGGCGCACTGAAGTCCGGCGTTCCCGCCGTTTCAACCTCGGCCTACCAGTGCGAGTTCCGCCGTCTGACCAGGACGCGCGCGACATCATGTACCGCGCGCGTCGGAAGGCATGCGCGCGGCGGCACCAGCCGCAGGCCGTCCCGCTCGGCGGCCGACGACGATCGTGACGGCGCCATCGGCGAAGACTGGCTCAATGGATACGGTGACGACGGCGACGCGGCGTGATCGGCGAGGACTTCGCCGCCGTCACCGAAGCAGATGTTCGCCGTGCCAGCACACCGACCATCAGCCGGCGGCCGCACCCAGATCTATCCGCAGCACAATCCGCTCATACCTGCACGTGCGCCACGGAGACCTACCAGTGGGAGGAGGACCTGCTTCGACGATTTCGTCGCGCGCGCAGTTCTACATCACCAACGATCGGTCACGACGATGCTCTACCGATGCTGTTCATCTGGGGTTCTTGCGGGACGGCGACGCCGGCCCGCGTGACCGTGGAGAACTACTGGGAGGACGACGGGCACCGGATCTCATCTCGCGAGCCGGTGAAGTGCACCGACCTCGGCCCTTCTGGCCTCCGTCGACATCGCCTACGTGTACGACGTCGACGGCGACGAAGGCCGCACGACCGGGTTACCTCGGCGTGCTCTTCCTCGGCAACACCGTCGACCGATCCCGGCGGCGACCGTAGCCCCGCGCCGCGTCGGCGTGGCCACCTACGCCAACTTCTCCGGGAGAACCAGGCGGTCGTTCGAAGACGGCGGGCGACCCGACCAACGACTTCGAGCGCTACGAGGCTGCCTCTCAGCCGCAGGTCGACGACCGCGACGCCACCATCTCCGCGCGACTACCGGCGTGATGATGGCGGCCGGGCGCGCTCTGGAGCTCCTGCCCGGGCAGCACGCTCGTGTCTTCCAGACCGCCTTCGCCATCGGCGCAGGGCAAGGACGGCCTGCTCGAGAACGGCGCCGGCTGCGCAGCTCACCTTCGACGGGCGCTCTGGTTTCAACCTCACGACGGTAACGACCGTCCCATCCGGTGTCGCCGGCCGCGAAACCGCGCGTCGACGGGTCCGCCGCGGAGCATCTACATCGACTCGTGCGCGTTCGACGGACAGCCTGAGATTCCGATCACGGCCGACGAGCACCAGACCGTCTACGTCAGCAACGACTGCGGTGACGAAGCGAAACTTCCAGCGACGCCTGCGCGCTCGCTTCTCCCGCCGACAGCGCCAAGTTCCGCACCGCCATCAACGGCCAGGAGACACAGATCTTCTGGATCGTCGGCACCGCACCGCCACCGCCGAGCATGCGCATCGATCGCGGCCAACTCGCGACGGCGTGGCCGATCTACTGGGACGCAACTTCAGCGGGACCTGTCACGCCGGACGTGAAGACGCAGATAGCTCGACTTCGAAGGCTATCGCGTGTTCCAGCGCCGACAACTGGGCACGTCCCGCAGGGTACGCCGATCCGCCGAACGGCCCCGTGGCGCCGACCTTGTGGAAGACTCCTCTTCCAGGCCGACATCGCACCCAGCAGTTCGTGGTGAGGACACCGGCCTCGACAAGTATCGCTAGCGAGCCGCTCACCCACGTCCTCACGCCGCCGGTCAAGGCCGGACATGGTTCAAGCTCGATCGAGCAGTTCCTCGACGGAGTTCCCGGGCCGAGAGCTCGCCCTGCCCGCAGGGCGTTGCACGGCAGTCTGCGATACGCTGACGCCCGGCGCGCTCGCCGCGGGAGCGACCGGCCTCGGGCGGACGGCCGTATCGACCGCTATCGTCGATCGCGCTCGATTCACCGCGGCCGGCCGTACTTCTACGCGGTGACCGCCGGCGACCATGGCGTCGACGACGCCACCGGCGCCTTCCGCAGAAGTGGCAAAGTCGGCGATCCATCGTCCAACTTCGCGTACGTCTGAGCCGCAGACACCGTCCACAGCTCGACTACCAGTACAACGAGGCAAACGTCTACGTGGTCCCCAACCCGGCGACGACGGAACCGATGCAGCCGCCCGTGGACGCTCTCGCCCAACAACGACGATCCCACCGGCATCAAGGTGGAGTTCGGAACCTGCCCGCCGACCAGGGCACGATCCGCATCTACACCGTCGCCGGCGATCTAGTGGAGGAGCTTCCTGTTCGACGGACGCTCGGCGGTGTCAATGCAAGTGGGACCTCGGTGAGCCGCAACGGACAGGACGTCACCAGCGGCGTCTACTCTCTTCCGTCGAGACCGACACTAACGAAGCGTTCAAGCGCAAGATTGGCAAAGTTCGTGGTGATCCGGTGACTCTGCCGGATTACCGCGTTCGGCACACGTGCAGGATCCACCCGCGCGTCTTGAGCGCAGAGACGCCGAGCAGGAGAGAGCACGGTCAATCCGACCGTGCCTCTTTTTCGTTCCAATCGACGCGGGATTGCACGGCTACGCGCGCGAGCAGCTTCTTGAACTCCTCGCGTGACCGTAGGAACCACGTCGAACAGGTCCCCGACGATGCCGTAGTCCGCGCTTCTGGAAGATGGGCGCGTTCTCGTCCTTGTTGATGGCGACGATCACCTTCGACGTCCGTCATGCCGGCGAGGTGCTGGATGGCGCCGGAGATCCCGACGGCGATGTAGAGCTCGGGCGCGACGACCTTGCCGGTCTGGCCGACCTGCCGAGTGCGGCCGGTAGCCCGGCGTCGACCGCGGCGCGACGACGCGCCCACCGTGGCGCCCAGGAGTCCGCCGAGCTCTTCGAGCATGGCGAAGTTCTCCGAGCTCTTGACGAGCGTCCGCCCGAGACGATGATCTCGGCCTCGGTCAGGTCCTTGCTGCCGCTGACGTCGCACGACTCTTCGACGCGGCCGCGCACCATGGCATCTCGTCGATCTTGACCGGGACACCTCGACGACGTCGGGGCTGCCCGAGCCCGTCGCCGGCGCGAAACACGTTGGGACGAATCGATGCCATCTGAAGCGACGCTTTCGAGCTCGAGCTCGGCGTACACCTTTGCCCGGAAGCACCGGGCGCTTTGACGCGCAGGCTCGCGTTGGCCGAGCGAGAGCTCGGTGCAGTCGCGCAAAGCAGCGACCGCGCCGCAGCGTGCGGCCGTGCGTGCGAGACGGTCGCGGCCCTCGGTGGTGGCGCCGAACAGAGACCACGCTTGGCGTCGCTGGCCTGAGAACGGCCGCGAGCGCGCGCGGCAAGCCCTGGGATGGCAATGACGACGAGAGCGCGTGCCTGCGCAGCGAAAACCTTCGCGACCGGGAGCGCTCCTGCGCTGCCGCCGAGCGTCGCATCCGCCGCCTTCGCCGACCAGTGCCAGCGACACCGGACGCGCCGCCGACTGCCCAGCTGCGCCGCCACGGTGATGAGCTCGCGGTGATCGGCTTCAGAGGCGCCACCACGAACTTCGCCGAAAACCAAGAGTTCCGTTTCGCCATCAGACGACCTTTGCGCTTCCTTCGCAAGACAGCAAGCGCACGAGTTCTTTCGCCTGCGTGGCGGCGTCGCCCGTGATCATCTTTGACCGCCGGACGCTCGGGCAGGCTGTGGTACTGCACCAATTCTGGAGAGGACCCTGGCGGCACCCACCTGCTCGGGCTTGAGCGGAGTCGGCGAGGGTGACCTTGCGAATCTCCTCTTCTCTTGGCCTTCATGATGCCGGGAAGCGACGCGTAGCGCGGGCTCGTTCAAGTCCTTTCGCACGTCACCACCGCCGGGCAGATTCATCGCGACCATCTCGTCCGCCGCCCTCGACGCGGCGTCGCGCCGTGACGCTCTTCCTGTCGTCCGCGAGCGTGAGCTCGGTGACGATCTGGGCCTGCGGAATGCCGAGGTGCTCGGCGATGGCGGCGGCACGTCTGCGCCGGAGTCGTCGTCGATGTCCTGCTTGCCGCCGAGGACGAGGTCGGCGGCCGAGCAGGCTGGATCGGCTTCGGCGAGCACGCGCGCGTTGGCGCTGCGCGTCGCCGCCACTCGAACGCGGGATCGCTCATCGACGTATGCCGCGTCGGTCCCCATCGCGAGCGCGGTAGCGCAAGCACTTCCATGACGCGGTCGGGTCCCATCGACACTGCGACCACGGTGGTGTCGTCCTTCAGGCGCTCCTGATGCGGAGGCCCTCTTCGACGGCGAACTCGTCGTAGGGTTCATGCACGTACTTGATCCCCGGCCGGATCGATCGACACGCCGTCCGCGGCGATCTTGATCTTCGACTCGGTGTCTGGAACGCTCTTTGACCAGTACCACGATTTTCAGATATGGCCTCCTGAGCGGGCCGATGCGCGCCGCTCGCGCCTATCCGCGCATGATCACTGCAGGTTCTTGAGCAGTGGCGCGCGATGACGATGCGCTGGATTTCGCTCGTCGCCTTCTCGTAGATCTCGGTGATGCGCGCGTCGCGGAAGTAAGCGCTCGACCGGAAATCCTCGAGTGTAACCCGCGCCGCCGTGGATCTGGACCGCCTCGTCGGCGCGGCGTCGTTGCGCGGTCTCGGATGAACAGAGCTTCGCCATGGCGGCTTCCATGCCGTGCGGCTTCCCGTCGTCCTTGAGCGCACGCCGCGTTAGTACACGAGCAGGCGCGCGGCTTCGAGCTCGCATCGCCATGTTGGCGATGCTTGAACTGGATCGCCTGAACTTGCCGATCGGCTGACCGAATGCTTCGCGCTCGCCGCGCGTATTTGACCGACGCATCGAGACACGCCTGCGCGATGCCGACGCCTGGGCCGCGATGCCGATGCGGCCGCCGTCGAGCGTGTGCATCGCGATCTTGAAGCCGCTTCCGACTTCTCCCAGCATGTGCGACGCCGGCACGCGGTGCTTCGAACATCAATTGCACCGTGCTCGAGGCGCGCAGCCCCAGCTTGTCTTCCTTCTGCCGACCGCGAAACCCTTCCGGTGCCGCGTCTGCCGACGAACGCCGTGATGCCGCGCGTCTTGTGCGGTGGTGTCCGTCCGCGCCATGCGCGAGCACGAGGTCCGCTTCGGCGCCGGTGGTGATGAAGTTCTTGGTGCCGTTCAGCACGTAGTCGTTGCCGTCCTTCACCGCGGAAGTGACAGAGGCCGGCGCCGCGTCGCTGCCCGAGCCTGGCTCGCTGAGAGCGCGTAGGCGCCCGGAACCTCGCCGTGGTGGCGAGCTTCGGGAGGAACCTTCGCTTGACGATCTTCGCTTCCCCAGTGGACGATGGGGGCGCTGACGAGCGAGTTCTGCACCGACATGGTGACGCCGGTCGAGGCGCACACGCGGTTGATCTCCTCCAGCGCCAGCACGAGGCCAGGTTGCCCGCCCCGGTTCCGCTGTACGCCCGGGAACCAGCATGCCGAGGAAACCCATGCTTCCCATTCGCTTGACGATCTCGAGCGGGAACTTGCCTTCGCGGTTGTGCCTGTCGGCAACGGCGCGATCTCGTTGTCGGCGAAGTCGCGAGCCGTCTTCTGGATCATCCGCTTTGCTCGTCGCGTCGGCGCAGAATTGCACGCCGTCCTCTCTTTGGGAACAGGCAGCCCCGGGGCCCGGGGCAGAAACGCCGCTTGGAGTGGGCGGCGGACCGCCACAATCGCGCCGGGCTGCCGGCCGGCTGTTCAGAATACTTGCAGTTACCCCGGCATGGGCCGGGCGTCCCTGGAGTTGTAGTGGAGGAGACGGTCCGACCGGGGCTAGCGCGCCAGCGCGGCTCGAAGCTGTCCAACGCGCGTAGACCCGGTACGGCGAGTATGCTCTGCCGAGCGCGGGAGCCGGCCGGCAGCGATCGGCGACCCGCGTGACCGTCCGGCAATGCTCGACTCGAGCAGCAGCATCTTGCGCGTGCTGGCGAAGCCCGCCGTCGTCATGCGATAGAAGTAGATGCCCGAGCCGACTGGAGCTGCCGCCGCTCGTCGCGGCCGTCCCACTGGGCCACGTAGTGCCCCGGCGCTTTCGGACCCGAGACCAGCGTCTTGACCGTGCGCCGCGCACGTCATAGACGACCACGTTCACGCCCGGGGCTCGCGCTCCCGCTTCACCACCTCCGGCACCCAGTACTGATCTTGGTCGTCGGGTTGAACGGGTTCGGGTAGTTCTGCCCCAGGTCCGCCCGGCTCACCGGCACGTACACCGCCGTTGGTCCCCGTTCACCACACCCGCGTCGCGGTTGAGGCGATACACGTAGCGGTTCCCCATCTCCACGTGGCGTCGCTGCACCGGCACGCGGCCGTCGAGCGTGGCATCGACGCTGTGCGAGATACGCGTGAACGCCCCGGTCACCCCATTGGCAACCTCGGCGCGTCCACGCTGAAACGGTATCCCTGCTTCCACCGGAACGGACCATTCGAGGCTGATGCGGTCATCGGCCACCGTGAAGATGAACTTCGTCCCCAGCACCGGCGTCGGCACCAGGTAATTGAGCCGCCCATTGTTGTGCAGATTGGCGTGGAAGCGCGGCCACGGCGCATTGGCGGCAGTTCCAGGAGGTGTTGAATTTCCAAACGTACACCGACTTGTCCCATCCCGCCGCCACCAGGTCCACCTTTGCCGTCCTTGTCGAGGTCGGTCACCTGCGGCACGCCGCGCATGGCGTCGTTCGTGGTGAGCGGGAAGCCCGCCAGCGCCGTGCCGTTACGATTCCAGGCCCAGATTGGTTTTCTCTCTCGCTGCCGATCAGATGTCGCGCCCGTCACCGTCGATGTCGGCGATGATGGGCGACGACTCGGTGTACGTCGTCGTCGGTACGTGGTCGGAAATCCGGCCAGAGTTGGCGCCCGTAGGTGAGGCCGTAGAGCTCGCCGTCGTCGTACGTCGGCACGACCGTCTCCGGCTTCCCGTCGCCGGTCGACGTCGCCGATCGCCGGCGACGGCCCGAAGTGAAACGGGCTTCGCACCGGTTCGCTCGACGAGAGGACCACACGCGTCCACAGGCTGGCGTTCCAAGCTGCTGCCGCGATGGCTTCGACGTATCGACCGTCGCGGACGATCGCCACGATGTCGAGCTCGCCGTCGCCGGGCCGACGTCGTACCGATCGCGGGGCTCGCCCGAGACTACGCCGTCCGGCGAGGCGCCACCGGGGAATCCGCGCACGCTGACGTGCCGTCTTCGCTGAACGCGCAGCAGCATGGTTGCCCGCTTGTGCCCACGTGACGACCTCTGCATCATCCTGCCTGGTCGCTGTCGATGTCGCCAGCGCGCGGCGCCGGAGTAGTTCAGCCTGGACGGCCCGTCAAGTCGCGCGAACACGCCCTGGGCGGACGGATTCGTAGTCGCCGTCGCGGTACTCGGTCCGCGTCGTCGTCTTCCACACGTAGAAAGCACGCCGCCCCTCGTCGACAGCCGATGACCTCGAAGCAACCTGTCGCTGTTGGATGCTCACTTCGCCGCCCACGGCCATGCCCGCGCGGGTGGTGTTCTCGACCCCGGCTGCGGCCAGCCCAGGCAGCACGGTGCCGCCAAGTACTGTGAAGCACGAAGACCTCGCTTGGTATCGCGCGCGAGGCCGCCACGATCTCGAGCCCCTGATGCCGCTGTCAGATGCGCGCCCCAAAGCGCCATGTGGCCCACGGAAGGCCTGCCCGCGTCCGCGCGCTCAAGCGGCCCCAGGCGCCAGCCGGGCTGCCGTCACCATCACCGACGCTCGCCGTTGGCGTGCCATGCGTACACCGTGCTTGTCGCCGACGACGATCGTCGTTGGTGCCGTCTCCGTCAATGTCCCCCACGGCGGGCATCGACGACGGTCGTCTCCATTGGCATTTCGATGGGCCATCCCGCCATCTGCGCCGGGTTGGTGCTGCCCGATGCCGCCGCGCGGAGAGCAGCGCTCTCGTTGCCCGACACGTCGAGCGTGCTCACTTGGTGTAGTAGGTCGTGGTCGGGCTCAAGCCCGGTAGTTCAGGAACAGCGTGTGCGCAACCGGGATCCACGTTAACGAGGTTGAACGGGCCCGCGCCGCTCGAGCCGCGATAAACGTTGTAGGACGCCACGTCGGTGCTCGCACTGGAGTTCCACGTCGAGCCGCAGGCGGTCGGTCCCTGGCTGGAATCGACCATGATGCCCACGGTCGGAACCGGCGCCCGCAGCCCACGTGTCCTCGCAAGCGCGGCTGCGTAGAGATCGACGATGCGCAGGCGCAGCCGGTGCTCTGACCGCCACGCTGCTCTCGGTGAGCGTGATGCCAGTCGTACGTTTTCCACGCCCGCTGCCAGGCTCGCGATGGTGGGATAGGCGAACGTGCCGCCGCCACCGATGGTGAACGCGCCGTCGAGGTCGAACGCTGTCATGGTGCCGCCCGGGTACGTTCCCGGTGCCGAAAGTTCTTGGTCTTGTAGTAAAGCTTGAACTGTTCGCCCAGCCTGCCCACGCGCGTCGCCGTTGCCGGTCACCGTGTCGTCGACGCGCAACTTGACCAGCGACAGGTTGGGCTCGGTGCCCGAGCTTCTTGAACGTGTCCTTCCACGTATCCGTGCCGTTGTTCTTGCTGATCACGAGCGTGAACGGAACTGGCGTGCTGATCGGAGCTGGACATGGGAACACCACGCCGAGCAGCCGCCGCGTCATGCGTCCGGGTGCCGCTCGCCACGATGGTACCGCCGCCGGCGGTGCTGTCGCTCACCACGACGCCCGCATCGCTCGAGCGCAGGATCACAGTCACCGTGCCGGTGGTGGCGCTGCCGTTGTTCTTCAACGCGAAGCCGAGGTCGACGGTCTCGCCCGCCTCGATGATGCCGTTGCCGTTGCCGATAGTGCCGCCGGAATTGTCGTCATCGATGGTGATGGTGTTGATCGCCACGTAGCGCCGGGCCGCCCACGGTGATGGTGCCTCGTAGCGCTTGCGAGTTGAGGCGCCGTCACCACCACGTCGATGGTGCCGCTGCTCTCGGCGCGGAACGGAATCGTCACCTGGCCGCTCGGAGTTGGTCGTACCCACGCGGTAGTCGTCGTTGTCCTTGGTGAGGCAGACTGTTGCCGAATCGACCGGATTGCCGCCGCGTGGTCCGTGAAAGCGATGTTGTTGGTGCCCTTGTTCACGCTGGCGGGATAGCTCACCGCGAGCGTTGACCACCGGACCCGTCCACAATGGCATTCGGGATCACCCAAGAGCGTATACGTGAAGTGCGTCCAGCGGTCGCCGTGGTCGCTGGATTCCGCGTAAGCTGGTGCGGCTCGCGCGAAAGCGCGGAACGCTTCGCCCAGATGGACCACTCGTTCTGCTTCATGACCAGACGGTAGTACTCTGCTATGTAATCGGTGGCCACTGTCGGAAATGCGCTGTCGTTGGACCCGATCCACGGAGACGGCGCCGCCATTGGGATTGCGCAGATAGTGCTCGGCGGATGGCTTCATACGTGAACGCGCTCGACGTGCAGTTGAGCAGATTGAGGTTCATCAACTGACGCCGTTGGTCAGCGCATCGACATCGCCGTTGACTATGCTCGCATCGCCGCACGACATGTTGAAGCGGAAGCCGTGCCCCACGTGAATGACATGAGTCGTGGAGCCGGTGTTCATCGAATCGATGGCGGCCTGCCGCGTCTCGTTGTTCCGAGCCCGGCCATCCGGGGTTCTGGTAGTTGCGGTTCACCACGAGCCCCGGCGGGCCGCTGTCGGAAATGCGGACGCACTCCGCCAGCTGCGCGCCGTCGAGGGAGATCGGGCCGTCGTCCAGTCGGACGGGAAGAGCACTTCCGCCAGGAATAGCACCTTCTTTTGGTGAAGCCCAGGTGCTGCGGCCGCTCGTAATTTTTGATCTCTGTTGACCATCACGTTGACTTCGGCATTGGAGCGCGTCGGCAGCGCGGCCGACGTACACCTCGCTCCAGAGGTCCGCGTTGTCCGAGCCGAACTCGCCGAAGACGGCGTCGTGATCGGCGTTCCAGTCACCGTCGAGGCAGCCGAAGTACATGTCGGCCGGGTTGCTGTGACCGTTCGGCATCGGGATAGAACGCGCTCCACGCCAGCCGCACCGGAATCTGCCGCGAATCGCCGCCGAGGAGCAGGTACTTGATGCCCCACAGCGAGTACGCGTCCTTCACGAAGTGTGCGGATCGTCTCCGCACCGTCGGAACTGTTGCGATAATTGGCCGCGATCCACTTCGGTGTGTGCGCACCACCGTCGATACGCCCTTGCTCGTCTTCCAGTCGGCGAGCACCTGGTACGCCGCCGCGAGCGAATCGTTGGTGATGATCACGTAATCGACAGGGCTGTCCTCGAGCGAGGGAAACGTGGATGCCGTGAATCCACCGCGTGCCGGGGCCACCGTCACTTCGCCGAACGCATAGGAGCTGAGCTTGCCCGGGATTGATCGACCATCGTGCGGCAATGTGCGCGCGCACACCCTCGCGCCAGCCGTCGCGGTGGCGGACGCGCTGCGGTCGTGGTGTCAGCGGCGTTTGGTCTCGATCGCGAGCTCGACGTGTCCCGCGCGGCGAGACGCGCCAGCTTCCATGACCGAACGGAATTCACGCGCAAAGCTCGCCACCTGGTAGCCGTTGAGCGTGCCGGTGCCGAGATACGACACAGTCTGCAGCGTCGCTGGTCGTGACGTGCGGGTCGGCCTGTGACAAGTCGCCGCCCTCAGCGCCAATCAGCGTCGCCGGTCGAGCTCGGGCTTGAAGCGCCGCCGCCACGGGCGACTGGTCCGCCGAACTTGAACTGAAACGTGTCCACTTCCTGCCCCTGCGGAAGCACGATGCGAACCGTGCGATACGGACAGCGCCGGCGTGCCCGGGCTCGGCGGATAGCGCTCCACTCCTTGCCGCGACAGCGCCGATGCGGTCGCCGTCAACGCGCGGATGTCACGGTGGCGCAGGATCGTCGGGAATGCGAACGGTGAAGTTGAGCTGCGCAGCTAGAACGTGCGCGCGGCTCACGGCCACGGAGACAAGAACCGGCGATGCAAACGAGGGCCAGCAGTCGGGCAAGGGTCTCGGGATCATGAGCCTCCACGGCAGGCGAACGCTTGCGGCAGTTCGCACCGCTGCCCTGGCCGTTGTACGCGTGTGTGTCATCGAGGGCGATGCCGGGCGTGGGCGCCGTCGCCGAATGGGTTAACCGAACTGTCAGAAGGGATGTAAAACCGTTGTTGGTAGCAGTCGCGATGTGTGCCCGTGAAGCTCCCGCGGTTGTTGGCTCACGCCTGATTGGCAGCGACATCGATTATACCGCGATGCCGCCCGGCCGTCAATCGATGATAGGCGCGCCGGAGCCCGTTCCGGCGCGCCGTACGCCAAATCCGGCTACTTGAGCAGAACCATCTTTGCGGACGGCCGAGAAACTCCCGGTCGTCATGCGATAGAAGTAGACACCCGAGCCGACAGGGCTGCCAGCGCGTCGTCGCGGCCGTCCCACTGGGCCACGTAGTGCCCCGCCGCTTTCGGCCCCGGAGACCAGTGTCCGCACCCGCGCGCCGCGCACGTCATAGACGCACGACTCACCACCCGGCTGCGCTCCGGCCTTCGCGCGCCTCCGGCACCCAGTACTCGATCTTGGTCGTCGGATTGAACGGGTTGGGGTAGTTCTGCCCCAGCGTCCGCCCGGCTCACCGGCACGTACAGCCCCGATGGTCTCGTTCACCACACCCGTGCGTCCGTTCAGGCGGTAGGCGTAGCGACTCCCCATCTCCACCGTGGCCGTCCGCTCAACTGCACGCGGCCATCGACGCGTGGCATCGATCGCCCTGCGCGATGCCGCGCGAACGTACCGGTCTGCCCATTGGCGACCACGCGCGCGCTCCACGTTGAACGGATCACCGGCTTCGACCGGCACGAACCATTCGAGATTGATACGCTGCGTCCGCATACCGTGAAGACGAAGCTTCGTATCCCAGCACCGGCGTCGGCACCGTGAAATTCCAACCGCCCGTTGTTGTGCAGATTGCGCGTGGAAAGCGCGGCCACGGCGCGTTGGCTGCGTTCCACGTCGCGTTGAAGTCCCACACGTACACGCTCTTGTCCCACCCCGCCGCCACCAGGTCCAACTTGCCGTCGCCCGTCCAGGTCCGTCGCCTGCGGAACACCGCGCATCGAGCGTCATCGGTCAGGAGCGGGAAGCCGGCCAGCGGCTCGCCCGGCTCGCGCTGAACGCTCGGATGTAGTGCGACTCGTCGCCAATCAGGATGTCCGGCGATCCGTCGCCGTCGAAGTCGGCGACGATGGGCGACGACTCGGTGTACTGCCCGGTGGTGTTGTAGAACACCGGGAAGCCGGGCAGGAAGTCGCCGATTGCTGTCGATGCCATAGATGCTCACCGTTCTTCGACGGCGACGAACATCTCGAGCTTGGCGTCGCCGGTCACATTGGCGAGTCGGGCGAGGGACAGAAGAACAGGGCGCGAGCCATTGGAGAAGAACTGGAACACCTGCTGCGTGCCGTCGTGGTTGCAGCACGCGGAAGTTCCCGCCGAACTCGAAGACCACGATCTCGAGGTGACCGTCGTTGTCGACGTCGCCAATCGGCGGGGCTTCCCGAGAATCGAGGCTGGTGAGCGCGTACGGAAATCCGGTGACGATCGTGCCGTTGTACGTTGAACACGAACAGCTGGTTGCCCTGCGACCCGACGATGAGATCGTTCTTGCCGTCGTTCGTCGACGTCGGCTACGCACGGTGTCGAGTAGTTGAGCGTGCAGCCGGTCATGCGATAGAACACGCCCTGCGTGCGTCGAGTTGGCGTCGCCGTCGATCAGCTCTGGTGCCGTTGGCGCTTCCACACGTAGATGACGCCCTTCTCATCCACCGCAGATGACTTCGAGCTATGCCGTCGCCGTCGAGGTCGCCCGCCACCATGCCGGCGCGGATGGTGTTCTCGGCGTGCGCGGCCAGCCCGGCGAGCACGCTGCCGTTGTACTTGAAGACGTAAGACCTGCTTGGTGTCGCGCGACGCCCGCGATGATCTCGAGACCGGGCGACGAGATCGCATCTGCGCCAGAGCGCGGATGGGACACAAAGCCACCGGCTTGCCGCTCGCGAGCGAAGAGCACGCTCCCACGTCTGGGCGTCGCCATCGCCGTCGACGCATTTCGACTGCCGTTGGCGTGCCATGCGTAGACCTTGTCGTCGCACTGCACGATCTCGAGGCTCGCCGTCGCCGTCGATGTCACCGACCGCCGGTGAGACGAGTTGGTCTCCGATCTTGAGGCTGAATCGGCCAGCCCGACTGAGCTGCGGCGGGTTGGTGCTGCCGGAATACGTCGGCGGAACAACGCAGACTCTCGTTGCCCGACGTGTCGACGGTCGGTAGAGCGGAAATAATATGACGCGTGCTCGGACTGAGGCCGCGTGTTGACAGTATAACGAGTGCGCGCACCGGATCCGTGTTGGCCAGCGTGAAGGGACCGCCCGGAGCGGTGTGGCGCGGTAGAGGTTGTAGCGCGATGCGTCGGTCGAGATTGCTCTTTACCCACGATCACCCGCAGGCGGTCCGGGCCGAGGCTCGGATCGATCGATCGAGCTGCGGGGGAGCGCAGTCGGAGCGACGCAGCTCCACAGTGCTCATCATGTGTAGCGCCCGTTCGAGGTGGTCCACGATCGACACGCTGCAGGCGGTGGCCCACCTCAATGCTGGGTTCGATCATCGCGAAAACCCGAGTCGCGTTTCTCAGCTCTCGCGCCAGGGCAGGCGAGTGGCGCCGTAGGTATCGACGGCTGTCGATGAGCGTGAAGCCCGTCGTCCATATCGGTCACCGTGACGTTGCCTCCAGGGAAGGCGCCGGTTCCGAAGTTCTTGAGTCTTGTAGAAGAGCTTGAACTGCTCGCCCGCGCTGCACGACGCCGGTCGCCGTTGCCCGGTGCCGGTGTCGTCGATGCGCAACTTGCACCAGGTCGATCTTCGGCTGGTGGATTGCTTTCTTGAACGTATCGCGCCACGTCTCCGCCCCGTTGTTCTTGATGATGAGCGTGAACGGCGCGTCGTGCCTCATCGGACGTAGATGGCTGCGAAAGCCGCCCGGCACCCGCCGGTCATGAGCCCGGTGCCTCCCGGCGCGACGAACACCGCCGCTCGCCGTGCTGTCGCACCACAGTCACTCCGCGCGATCGTTGCTCAGCGCAGCGTACACGTCACCGTTCCCGTGGAGGCCGAGCCGGTGTTCTTGAGCGTGAACGCGCAGATCGACAGTCTCGCCGCCTTCGATGACGCCGTTGCCGTTGCCCGACGCTTCCGCCGCGAGTTGTCGTCGTCGATCACCGATGCTGTTTGATGTTCACGTAAGCAGCGCTGTTGGTCACGGTGATCGCTGCCGGTCTTGCGCGCATGGTTGCGGCCGGTGGCAACCACGCGTGATGCGTACCCGCGGTCTCCGCGCGGAACGAGAAGCGTGCACCTGGCCCGCGCCCGTTGGTCGTTCGCCACTTGGTAATCCTCCTCGCCCTTCGACAGGCACACGGTCGCCGAGTCCACGGGACTCGCCGCTGCTCAGTCACCGTCACCGTGATCGGATGGTGCCCTCCGTCACGCTCGACCGTATGGCTCAGCGTGACAGCGTGGTCACCGGCCCGGTCCACATCGGCATTTCGGGATCGGCCAGCAGCGTATAGATGTAGTGCGTCCACAGATCGATGAAGTCACCGCTGACGAAGCGAGCCCGGGCTGCGGCAGGCGCGAGTCGCGCGAACACTGCGCCGATGTGCACGTACACCGGCGTGGAAGAGCAGATCGGTAATACTCGTTCGTCATAGAACACGGATGCGTTGGGAACGCGCTGTTATTGGCGCCGATCACGGAGACCGCGCCGCCATTCGGGTTGCGCAGAAATGCTCCGCGAGACACGAGTACGTGTACGCCGCGCCGGTGCAGTTGAGAAAATACAGGCAGGAAAGCTTGTTGCCGTTGGTGAGCGCGTCGGCGTCCGGTGTTGACCAGGACTCACGTCGCCGCACTTACATGTTGAAGCGGAAGCCGTGTCCCACGTGGATCACGTGGTTGAATCCGTTGTTGAGCGAATCGATCACGGCGACGCGGTTTTCGTCCACGCGACCCGGGAACAAGCTCTTCGGTCTCGTACATGCGCACCACGTTGAGTCCCGGTCCCTGCAGGTCGTTGTTGTAGATCGGATCCGGTGAGGTCCGCGCCGTTGAGCGTGACTGGGCTGGCGGCGTCCATCCCTGCAGGGAAAAGCACTTCGCCGAGCAGCAGGATGCGTTTGGCGTACGTTCATGTTCGATGGCGTCTCGTAGGTGATGACCTTGCCGATCATCATCGCCGCTTCCGTCGCTCGAGTCACGACGGCATGACGGCCGCGACATACACTTCCGCGTACAGGTCGGGATTGTCGTTGCCGGTGCGTCGCTTCGCCGAACACGTCGTCGTGGTCGGCGTTCCAGTCGCGCGTCGAGACAGCCGAAGTACATGTCCGCCGGGAAGGAGCTGTCCGCCATCGTAGAAGTTGCTGAAGCCGAGACGCGGCGGCACCTCCTCGGTGTCGCCGCCGATCAGCACGTAGGTGATGCCCCACTGGTGTAGGCGTCGATGACGAAGGTACGGATGGTTTCTGGATGTCGGAACCGTTGCGGTAGTTCGCCTGCGATCCATTCGGTCGTGCGCATCGACGGTCGGGACACCCTTCGGCGGTCTTGAAATCCGCCGAGCGCCTGGTAGGCCACGGCCATCGAATCGGGGGTCACGATGACGTAGTCCACCGCACTCCCTCCAGCGAAGGGAATGGCGTGGGCTGGAACCGCCGCGGCGCTTGGCCACGGCGCGCCTTCGGTGAAAGCGTAGCGGTCGGCGTCGCGGGGATTCACGACGAAGCCGCAAGCTCTTCGGCGCGCGCGCACCGCACCTGCGGGCAGAGACGCTCGAGCAGCGTCGGTCTCATGCGCGTTCGAAAGCGCGGGTCTCTGATCTCCAGGGTGAAGTCGCCGGGCGGCTATCACCTGGGCGCCCTCGACCCATACCGAAAACCGCGAAGGTCGCGACGGTGTAGCCGTGAAGGATCCCGGTTTGAAATCGAGGCGCACGCGTTCCGACGCGGAACATGTCGCCCAGTGCCCGTCGCCAGCGCCGGACCGCTTCCCGGTCTTGCCGTCCTCACTGATGCATCGCGCTTCTGGCGCGCTCGAGTCCCGCGCTCGCCGTAACGACGCGCGTGTCTCCCGTGGTCAGATGGAACGATGCGACGCCTTCTGCGGGAGCAGGTATCGCTTTACCACTCGATACGGGAGAGCCGGCTGGCCGGGATCAGTGAGGATGCTGAAGGTGACGGGCCGTCGACGCGGATCACGCGGGCGCCATCCTGGCTGCCGATTCTCTCAGCCGCTCGATGGCAGCAGCGAACGGAAGGACATCGTGCCGGCGACGGCCATCGGGGGCGCGAGAACGGCCACCACAAGCGAGCACACAAGAACCGATTTGACGACGCGGAACATGCGATTACCTCCCGGCTGATCGACAACGGTCGCTGGTCGCGAACCCCACTTTACTTAGCAGCAACATTTTTCTGGTATCCGAGAACTGCGTCGTGACCATTCGACAGAAGTGCTATCCCGGAACCCACCGATGCGCCCTGGCTGTTCCCGGCCGTCCCACTCGCGACGCGATAACGTGTCCCGCGGGTCGTGTGGCATCCACCCAGCGTGCGCACGCGCGCTCCATTGACCATCGTATACTATCAGGCGAACGCGGGCGCACTTCGTGCGGCCGGCGGTCCTCCGGCACCCAGTATCTCGGCTGCGGGTCAGACGGGTTGAACGGATTCGGGGAATTCTGACCGAGGCCGGCGCGCCAAATCGCCGATATAGAGACCATTGGTCTCGTCTGACGCTTCGCCGCTTTGCGCCGATCAGGCGGAACGAATAGCGCGCCCCCACCTCGAGATCGCGCTCCACCACGCGCACCACGCCAGGTCGGTGCTGACGGTGACGTCCGAGGCGACCCGGCGGTAGGGGTGAGGCGACGCCCGCCACCACTTCGGCGCGGTCGACCGCGAAGCGCGCGCCCGGGCTTCCGGCGCGCGATGTGCCACAGGCGAGCCCGCACTCTTCCCGGATGGATGGAAAACACGAAGGTGGCGCCGACCGCACCGGGGTCGGCAGTTCCGTGGACACGTTGCCGTCGTCATAGAGGCTGGCGTGGAATCCCCGGCCCAGGGGCCTCTGGGGATCGAACATCTTCGGGAAGTCCCACACGCGCACCGTCTCGACCCAGCCCGCGGCCACGACTTCAACATCGCCGTCCCGTCGAGATCGGCCACGACCGGGGTGGCGCGTGCACGGCGTCGCTCATCGCGTGAGCGTGGGAATCCCCGCCAGCGGCTGCCTCCGCCGCATCCCAGGCGGTGATGAACTTGGTCTCGTTCCCGAGAATGATGTTCGAGTCCGCCGTCGTGGATCGATGTCGGCGATGACCGAGATGATTCTGTCCACACGTCGCATATGACGGGCCAGAGCAATACGTAACTGAACGAAGTACAAT
>ERZ1370068.5022-contig-4064_pt1 | contig 52988 bp, 59 predicted proteins | sample MGYA00561227_ERZ1370068 | MGnify/ENA primary metagenome ERZ1370068 (study PRJEB38410, sample SAMEA6850437) | metagenome | study: Metagenomic assessment of the ecological functions of the soil: analysis of the soil microbiota associated with the... | reverse complement strand
GTTACGTATTGCTCGATCAGCGCCATGATCCCGAAACCGAATAACTGCTCCCCTGCGCAGCTCACTTGTGCTCCTTCGTCACGTACACATCGGTTTCTGATGTTCGTCCCTGACGCCCACCTCCGGCCTTCAGCTTCCTCGACGTCGACCTCCTCGACGTCCTGCTCGCTTTGCGCACGGCCACGGCGACCCTGGCGTGATGCAGATCACGCAGCGGATGATCTCGACGATGCTCCTGCATCAGGAGGATCGCCCCGGCGAGCGGGATCACGGTCTTGAACGGATGCGACCGGCGGGCCCTTCGGCCGTGATGTTCGAGCGCCCTCGCGGATGCTGCCAGCTCTCGGCGGCGTAGTGGCATATCGCCCGCGTAGGTGAGCGCGAACACGCGCGGGAATGAAGAACACGATGTAAAGAGCAGCGAGATCCCAGCCGTCGCCCCAGTGCGCGGCCGGAAGAGCCCGTAGAGCAACGTCGCGCCGCGCACGTGGCCGTTCTTCGACAGCGTGTAGGCGCCCGCCATCATGAACGGCGTGCCGTGAGCATCTGGATCATCGCGTCGAACATCCAGTCGTGCGGACGGTCGAGCGCGTAGCGCGGAGAACACCTCCCAGGTCATCGTACACCGTCAGCGCCACGATCAGCCAGGAGAACGCACTGGCCGACCCAGGTGCTCAGCGTGTCGACGAAGAGAGCGATCTTCTGCATAAAGAAAAAGCCACCCGGCTCGCGCCGGATGGCTGTCGTCTACAGCTGATGCGCTACGGCCTTGCCTTGGCCGGGGCTTGCCCGCGCGGCTTGCCGAAGTAGTGGTTGTAGGCCATGCGCCGGTTGCACGTTGGTGTCGAGGTCCCACTTCACCGCGCGCTCGGCGAAACGTCTGCTGCGACTCCTCGATCTCGTTGAACAGCGCGTTGTCCGTCGCCTTCTTGGCCGCCGCCTGCGTCGTAGGCCGTCGAGCTGCTTCTGCAGGATCGAGTCGGGCGTCTTGTAGAACTTGACCTTGTCCTTGTCTGCAGCTCGACGTAGTCCTTGGAGTAGCGGTCGACCGCCTTCCACGACATGTCCTGCCGAGGCCGCCTCGACGCGCGTTGTCGATGATCGCGCTTCATCTTCGCCGGCAGCGCGTCGAACTTGGTCTTGTTGAACATGATCTCGAACTGCTCGGCGTTCTGGTGGTAGCTCTGCAGCATGCAGACCTTCGGACACGTCCGGGAAGCCGAGGATGCGGTCGGACGTGGCGTTGTTGAACTCCGCCGCGTCGAGCAGGCCGCGGTCCATCGCCGGGACGATCTCGCCGCCGGGCAGCGCGTTGACCGCCGCGCCCATGCCCGTGAACACGTCGATCGAGATGCCGACCGTGCGGAACTTGAGGCCCTTGAAGTCGTCGGCCTTCGGTGATCGGCTTCTTGAACCAGCCCAGCGGCTGCGTCGGCATCGGGCCGTAGGGGAACGACACGACGTTGGCGCCGATCGAGGCGTAGAGCTTGTCGAGCAGCTCCTTGCCGCCGCCGTATTTGTGCCAGGAGAGCAGCATGTTCGCGTCCATGCCGAAGGCCGGGCCCGGAGCCCCACAGCGCGAGCGCGTTCTGCTTGCCGTAGTGGTAGACGCAGCACGCCGTGGCCGCCGTCGAGCGTGCCCTTCGACACCGCGTCGAGCAGGCCGAACGCCGGCACCACGGCGCCTGCCGGGCAGCACTTCGATCTTGAGGTCGCCGCCGGTCATGTCGTTGACCTTCTTGGCGAAGTCGTGCGCGTACTCGTGGAAGATGTCCTTCGCCGGCCAGGTGCGTCTGCCAGCGCATGCTGATCGGCCGCCTGCGCCTTGGCGATCATCGGGAAGCCGAGCGTTGCCGCTCCGCCGCTGCGGCGGCGGCGCGCCGATCAGGAACTTGCGGCGCGACGCCGCGGGCTTGTCTGGGCTACTTCTGCTCATACGCTCTCCCCTCCTTCGTGGACTGGGTGCGATTCTGTGCGGGGCCTGAAGCCCTTCTTGGACGGCTCATGACCGCCGGATTCTAGTCGGCGGACAGGTCACTGCGATCAATCTAATCGCCGCGGTCGCAGGGCGCCAAGCTTTGACCGAGGTCAAGAAACCGCCTGCAGCAGACCGCGAAACCCGCGCTTGACTGGGGCGTCAGCTTCACGCCGCTTCCTCGCCCGGCTGCCAGCCGAGCGTCGCCATGCAGCACGAAGAACCCGATCACGTACGCCGAGCGCGACGTGCCAGCCGCTGCGCGCAGCCAGCGCGCCGACCGACTTCGCTTCGGGGATACATGTCGACAGCGCGACGCCGGCCGACGAGCCGAACCAGATCATCGAGCCGCCGAAGCCCACGGCGTAGGCGAGGAAGCCCCAGTCGTAGCCGCCCTGCTTCGAGCGCGAGCGCGGTCAGCGGAATGTTGTCGAACACCGCCGAGACGAAGCCCAGTCCGAACGCGGTCCCGCCGCCGATAAGACCGGCGCTTCCGATTCTGGTATTCCATCTTGATGTGCATTGCTCATTAGTGGCATAATGAGAGTTGCAATAAGTCTGAGTCTCCTGAATGTCTGGAAGGTGAGTCTGAACCATGGTGGAAGGTGCTAACAGATCAGCTTACTGCACTTGTCCCTGCCAGATCACACTGATAACAGTTTATCCTGGTTAAAATGCAAAGTTTTTAAATTCGCATGATTTCAGACGATCAAACACTTATAGACAACCTGACGATCGGAGGCGCCCCATCCCATCGTGGATCCTGGTAACTTCGGTAGTCAGATTCATGTGTTATTCTTCTGAGTAGCGGCCGTTGATGATCGCCGCTTCGATGATCGAAAAACCACGCCATCGTCATGGTGGTAGGAGGCGACGATCCCGATCTGGAGCTGACGTCGTTTCGATCCACAGATCATCATGTCGTGGTGGAACGCATCGCCTCGACCATGCGCTTCGCTTCTTAGGCCTTCTGCAGTTCATGCATTAGGATTGATCGTTTATGGAGATAATTTGATGCAAAATCCTGTATAATTATCATCCCACTATTCACATTTCTGGATTCATGTGATAGAAATATAGGTATATGTTGAAACAGGAAAACCGAGGCATGGCAATGAGAATATCTGAGATTTCACAGGCAGAAGAACCTGCTCCTTCCAGTCGTTGATGAGGAACTATAGTTTCTGATCAGGATCACACCTTGAACCCCCAACAATTTGATATGAAGTATTGAGGTTTGAGGCTGCAGCAGAGTGGCAGGTCAGCAGGTGGCTGGTTGGGAGTATCACCCATCCGTGAACATGTGGTTTGCTTCAGTCATCTGATCCGGTCCCAATCTAGGTTTTGATAACCAGTTTGGGTGCAGAGTTTTATCCGTCATAATCCGATCTCAGGCTGATGGTAAGGGAGTTGCAGAGGCATGAATATGCTACCCATATTTTTGAGTTTTAAACAGCAATAATTGATCCAAAAACAATCGCCGCTACTGTCATTCTGGATGATTTATATTTGGTAGGTAGAATAGCCTTCATGCCATGGTATCTGAATTGATCATCTCTTCCAGATATCCAGTAGTTCTCCTTATCCCGCCCGATTACAGAACATGTCATATTCCCGTTGGTGGTAGGCTTCTTAGATGTTACAGTAACACTCATCATGCTCCCATTGTCTGATAATCATCTGAGGCTTGAGGTGCATCTGTATGCTTCTTAGAAAATCGCCAAAGCTTGATCTGATCAACAAGATGATTTCATCTTTGGTTCATGAGGTATGCCTGACATACTTACTTAGAGAGGTCATGGCACTGACTTGTTGAGTTTAGAGAAGGCGGCTACTTAGTATCTGGCTCCCGAACGAAGAGGCGATCATGAGCGGAATCGTCAGCCGACTGGCTCGCGCCGCGCCAGGACTGAGCGGTCCGCGGGGCCACGTTGCAGTGGCTGGTGGTCGCGCATAACTGATAACATATTTCGGTATCGAACTGATCGCTATGGTTTCTGGCGTTTGATTGGCAGCAGTTACGTGATCCTTCGTTCAGTAATCTGAGTCATTACGTATGCGGAACTGGTCGCGGTATAGATCCCCAGAGGCTGAATGAAGGCGATCGTGACGAGTTTATGTAAAGCGCGCCGCGCAACGTCGATTTGCCGATGTTCCATCTTTCGGGCTGAGGCGCGAACGCCATCTGGCATGATTATAAAACCTTCATATAATAGTGAACTGAGTAACTTCCAGGGTAATACGTTTATGCCAGGAGAATATCATGTCATCGTGGTGGTTCGTTTCACTTAGGCGTTCTCGAGCTGCTTGTTGATCATCGAATGACCCAGTTCATTAGTCTGTATTATCAGATGATCGGCTATTTGAGTTTCTTCATGAGGCTACAGTTTCAGATTTCATGAGTCTGTCATGATCATCTCCGCACTGAAATAATGCATGAGATCTGGTGGCTACGGTGTTTGGTGATTTAGCGCTTCATATTTTCTTCCGTGGGATCGATCTTCCTTGGTGTCTTCTTATGGTAGTTCTGATTTATATTTCAGCACTCGTGGCTGAGGCGATACCATGATCATGCAGAGGCTTATCACTGGAATCGGTAAATGATATCTAACTGGTGGCACCATATGGTTTCTTATTCCGATGGTTCTTTGGTTCAGACGTCAGCACGACTTCTTCGATACCGGTTTCGCAGTGACGCCGTCGCCGCGCGCCGATGCTTCCCATCAGACGACGCAGGTGAGCACAGGTCGCCAAACCCGCATGGCGGCAAACAGAGGCGATGCCCTGGTGGCAGCGCTCATCGCCGCAAGCCGACCGATCATCCCCAGATATCGATCGATAAAACCAAACGAGAATCGATGGTACAGGTCGATGGCAGCCGCGCCCGATCACCTTGGTGTTTGGTTACAGTACGGTAATTATAAAACGGCTGGATGGACTGATATCACTTCATTTACTTCCAGGAAAGCAGTTAACCTGATCCATCTGTAGTATTCAACTGATGATATCCATACTTAGGCTTGATCTTAGGTATCATATTCATCTTTAGAACTCCCTTGTGTTTCTTAACGTTTTTCTGATGATAGTGTTTATAGTGACTGCAGATATCTCTCCTCGTTGATCAGGAAGATGTTTAGATGATGCTGACGTAGATATAGAGGATCTAGGTCAACTCTAGCTAAAGCTTCCAGCAAATGTATGATGGCAATCCGGCAAGAAAGTTCATGTTGAAATTTCATGGTTTGACTCCAGCAGGTATAAGATGGTGGCGCAACGAGCTGCTTGATTTCGAGTTATATAGGCGTCGTCAGTTTCGAGTTATCGGTGGTATCGTTTCGGTAAAAGAATGAGAGTTTGATCTTCAAATCAGCGCTGATCATGTTAACGGAGATTATCGATCCCACCGAGGCTTCGAGACGATCGAGGCAAACGATGCCCTGGTCTTCACCGCAACCCCGCTTCATCCTGCAATCGTGGCGCCGACGGTGCTTATCAGTTTGTGAATTTCACCCGCTGCCGCGGCAGAACTATGTGCTTGGCGTGCCGCGGGCGGGCGCTGAGCGAGGTCCTGAACAGCGATGCGAAGGAATACGGCGGCGCGGGCTGGGGCAGCCTGGGCGGCGTCGACGCCGCGCCCGTCGGCGCCCACGGCAGGCCGCGTACTCGATCACGGCGCGACGCTGCCGCCGCTGTCCGCGGGTTTTCTTCCCCGGAGCGAGGCCGGTGGCTGACCTGCCGCACGAAGTTGCCGCGCGCGGGTCGGTCATCGATGCGGTGCGCGCCCCGCGGTCGACGGCGGGCGCTTCGCCGTCAAGCGCGTCGTCGGCGATACCGTCGCGGGTCGAGGCCGACTGCTTCACCGACGGACACGACGCGCTGCGCGCGTGATCCTGCGCCGCTGGCGGCGCGAGCTCGGACGCCGACTGGCGCGAGGTCGAGATGGAACCGCTCGGCAACGACCGCTGGCGCGGGGTCGTTCCCGCGTCGACCTCGGATCGGCCGCTATCGCTACACGGTCATCGCCTGGGTCGACGCGTTGCTGTCGTGGCGCACCGAGTTCGCGCGCGGCGCGATCTACGATGACCTGCGTTCGCGGCGCGAATCGGCGCCGAGCTGATCTGGCAAGGCGAGCCGCGTCGCGCGGCAAGGACGATCGCGCTCGCCTGAAGGACTGGGCCCGGCGCCCGCTGGCGCGATCTCCGGCAGCCGACGCCGCCGCGTTGCGCGCCCTCGCGCTCGACGAAGAGCTCGCACGCGGTCGCGGCGCGCCTTCCGACCGGAGCCTCGCGACCGCCTGGCCGGTCGAGATGCCGCTCGTCGTCGACCGCGAGCGTGCGACGCTTCGCGCGTGGTACGAGCTCTTCCCGCGCTCGACTTCGCCGGAGCCGCCGGGCGCGCACGGCACGCTGCGCGACTGTGAAGCGCGGCTCGCCCTACGTCGCGCAGACTGGGCTTCGACGTGCTGTACCTGCCGCCGATCCACCCGATCGGCCGCGAGAACGCCGCAAGGGCCGCGAACAACGCGCTCGAAGCGGCCGCGCACGACGTCGGCAGCCCGTGGGCGATCGGCGCCGCCGAGGGCGGCCACAAGGCGCATGCATCCGGACCTCGGCACGCTCGGACGACTTCCGGCGGCTCCGTCGCGGACGCGCACGCGCGCTGGGCATCGACGATCGCGCTCGACGCTCGCGTTACCAGTGCGCGCCCGACCACCCGTACGTGAAGGCACATCCGCAGTGGTTCCGCTGGCGGCCCGACGGCAGCGTCCAGTACGCCGAGAACCCGCCCAAGAAGTACCAGGACATCTATCCGTTCAACTTCGAGACGCGACGGACTGGCGAGGCGCTGTGGGCCGAGCTCGAAGAGCGTGTTCGATCTACTGGATCGGCGAAGGCGTGCAGATCTTCCGCGTCGACAACCCGCACACCAAGCCGTTCGCGTTCTGGGAATGGGCGATCGCCGAGCTGAAGCGCGAGCATCCGGACGTCATCTTCCTCGCCGAAGCATTCACGCGGCCCAAGGTCGATGCATCGCACTCGCGAAGCTCGGGTTCACGCAGTCGTACACGTACTTCGCGTGGCGCAACACCGCGCGCAGGAGCTGACCGCGATACTTCACCGAGCTCGCCGCGCGCACCGGGCCGCGAGTACTTCCGGCCCGAACGTCTGGCCTAACACGCCCGACATCCTCACCGAGGCACTTGCATTACGGGCGGGCGCGCGGCGTTCATGTCGCGATCCCCGTGCTCGCCGCCACGCTGTGCGGCGAACTACGGCATCTACGGGCCGGCGTACGAGCTGCTGGAGCACCGAGCCGCGTTCGACCCGGGCAGCGAGGAGTACCTGCATTCGGAGAAGTACCAGCTGCGGCACTGGGACCTCGACCGTCGCCGACAGCCTCGCCGACTTCATCGCCCGCGTGAACCGCATCCGGCGCGACAACCCGCGGCGCTGCAGGGCGACTGGAGCCTGCGCTTCTTGCCGGCCGACAACGACCAGCTCGATCTGCCTACGCGAAGACCGCACGCGCGCCAGCGACAACGCGATCGTCCGTCGTGGTCAACCTCGACCCGCATCACGTGCACGTCGGCTGGGTGGAGCTCGACGCTCGACGACGCTCGGCGTCGGACGCCGGCCGCGCAGTACCAGATGCACGACCTGCTCGACGGGCGCGCGCTACCTGTGGCACGGCATCGCGCAACTTCGTGCAGCTCGATCCGCAGCGCGCGTGCCGGCGCACATCTTCCGCGTGCTGACAGCGCGTGCGCACGCGAACAGGACTTCGACTACTTCCTCTGATGACATGAACGCACCGGACGAACCCCGCACCTGACGACGCCGCACATTGCGCCGCGGTACCCGCGCACGACGCGCGCTCTGGTACAAGGACGCGGTCATCTACCAGCTGCACGTCAAGGCGTTCTTCGACTCCAACGGCGACGGCATCGGCGACTTCGGCGGGCTCGACGCAGAAGCTCGACTACGTGCAGGAACTCGGCGTCAACACGATCTGGCTGCTGCCGTTCTACCCGTCGCCGCTGCGCGACGACGGCTACGACATCGCCGACTACGACGACGTGCATCCGCACTACGGCACGCTGCGACGACTTCCGCGCACTTCGTCCAGCGAGGCGCACCGGCGCGGACCTGCAGCGTGATCACCGAGCTGGTGATCAACCACACCTCGGACCAGCATCCCGTGGTTCCAGGCGCGCGCCGCGCGCGCGCCGGCGGGTCGCGCAAGCGCGACTTCTACGTGTGGAGCGACGACCGACCAGCGCTAGCAGGGCACGCGCATCATCTTCACCGACACCGAGACGTCGAACTGGACCTGGGACCCGGTGGCGAAGCAGTACTACTGGCACCGCTTCTTCAGCCACCAGCCGGACCTGAACTTCGACAACCCGCAGCGTGCTGAAGGCGGTCTTCGCGACCATGCGCTTCTGGCTCGACATGGGCGTCGACGGCTTCCGGCTCGACGCCGATCCCGTACCTGGTCGAGCGCGAGGGCACGAGCAACGAGAACCTGCCCGAGACGCACGCGGTGCATCAAGCAGCTCCGCGCGCGCATCGACGCGAACTACCCGAACACGCTGCTGCTCGCCGAGGCCAACCATGTGGCCCGAGGACGTGCGCGAATACTTCGGCGACGGCGACGAGTGCCACATGGCGTACCACTTCCCGCTGATGCCGCGCATGTACATGGCGATCGCGCAGGAGGACCGCCACCCGGTCGTCGAGATCATGCAGCAGACGCCGGAGATCCCGACGACCTGCCAGTGGGCGATCTTCCTGCGCAACCACGACGAGCTGACGCTCGAGATGGTGACCGAGCAAGCGAGCGCGACTACATGTACCAGCATGTACGCGGCCGATCCGCGCGCGCGCATCAACCTCGGCATCCGCCGCCGCCTCGCGCCGCTGCATGGAGAACGACCCGCGACCGCATCAAGCTGATGAACAGCCTGCTGCTGTCGATGCCCGGCTCGCCGATCATCTACTACGGCGACGAGATCGGCATGGGCGACAACATCTACCTCGGCGACCGCAACGGCGTGCGCACGCCGATGCAGTGGAGCCCCGACCGCAACGCCGGCTTCTCGCGCGCCGATCCGCAGCGGCTGTACCTGCCGCCGATCATGGACCCGATCTACGGCTACGAGGCGGTCAACGTCGAGGCGCAGCTGCGCGAGCCGTCGTCGCTGCTGAACTGGACGCGGCGCATGCTCGCGGTGCGCAAGAGCAGCACAGCGCGTTCGGCCGCGGCCAGCTCACGCTTCCTGCAGGCCCGGCAACCGCAAGATCCTCGCGTACCTGCGCGAGCTACGACGACGAGGCGATCCTCTGCGTCGCCAACCTGCAGCGCACGCGCGCAGCCGGTCGAGCTCGACCTGTGCGCGCTTCAAGCGGCCGCGTGCCGGTGGAGCTGCTCGGCCGCACGTCGTTTCCGCCGATCGGCGACCTGCCGTACCTGCTGACGCTGCCGGCGCATGCGTTCTACTGGTTCCGCCTCGCCGCCGACGCCGACGCCGCCGCGCTGGCACGACGAGCAGCTGATGCGCGAGGAGCCTGCCGGTGCTGGTGCTGTTCGACGGCTGGAACAGCCTGCTTCCGCGACCACGTGGTGCCGTGGCGCATCGGCATGGCGGCAAGACGCGGCAGCAGCTCGAGGACCGAGGTGCTGCCGCGCTACATCGAGGCGCAGCGCTGGTACGCGGCGCAAGGGCAGCCGGTGCAAGCGCGCGCGGCTGGCCGACCACGCGCATGTGGGAAGAAGGGCGCCGGACACTGGCTGCTGCGGTATTCGAACGTCGAAGGAATCGGACAACCCTGCGGCATCGCTGCTGCCGCTGGCGCTCGGATGGGAAGAGCGCAGAGGCGAGCGCCTCGCGCGCGAGCACGGCGGCCGTCGTCAGGCGATCCGCGCAGCAGGCCAATGTCGGCGTCATGGACGACGCGTCTCGCCGACGAAGCGTTTTGCCGCGCACTGGTCAGAGGCGATCGGCGCGCGGCGGGGAATCGCCGACCGCGCAAGGCCGGCCTGCGCTTCGTGCCGACAGCGAGCATTCGCGCGATCATCGCCGGCGATGGGATCGACGCGCTCGAGCGTCGAGCCGACCGCAGGCGCAAAGCAGCAACTCACGTGGTCACGCTCGGCGAGCGCTGCTGCTCAAGCCTATCGGCGCGTAGCGCGGCGCAATCCGAACCCGAGATCGGGCCGTTTCCTGACCGAGGTCGCGCTACCCGCATTGCGTGCCGCGTCGCCGGGCGCGACTCGAGCACGTGGCGTGCGACGGCGTCGACGCTGCGCGCTCGCGCTGCTGCAGGCGTACGTCTCGAACCAGGGCGACGGCGTGGGCGTTACCACGCTGATACCTCGGCGCGCTACCTCGCGAGAGCGGCGCAGCTGCAAGCGAAGCGCCGTCGACGCACGGCACCATGCGCGCTGATCCAGCATGCTCGGCGCGCGCACCGCGGAGCTGCACCGCCGCGTTCGCGCAGCACGGTGCGCGGGCCGGACTTCGCGCCGAGCCGCTTACCGGAGCCGACGTCCGGCTTGACCGCGCAGCGAGTGCGACAGCGGAAGCGCGCGGGTCACGCACGCTCGAGACCGGCCACGACGCCCGCCTCGCTGACGAACGGTGCCGTTCGGCGGGCTCGCGACGGCGAAGCCCACGGCGCGCATCGCGCGCATCGATGTGCGCGGCGCTCGAGCGCAGCGGCGCTCGCGACGCGCTTCCATGGCGACTTCTCATCTCGGCCAGGTGCTGCTCGCGAAAAACGATTTCATGATCATCGATTTCGAGGGCGAGCCGGGGCCGCACGCTCGGCGAGAGCGGCGCGCCAAGCAGCTCGCCCGCGCGCGACGTCGCCGGCATGCTGCGCTCCGTTCAGACTACGCGCGCTGGACCGCTGCGGCTGTCGCGGCGGAGACGACGACTTCGAGCGTCGCGCGCTGGCGCGGCATGGGAGGCCGCAGGCGCGCGCGGGCGTTCCTCGCAGCCTATGACCCGGCCGTCCGAGCGAGGCGCTACGCGGCGCCGCGCAGTGCGCGTGGCTGCTCGGCCTGTTCGAGCTCGAGAAGGCGCCTACGAAGTGCGCTACGAGCTCGCCAACCGCCCCGACTGGGTCCAGCGATGCCCCTGCACGGGCATCCTCGGCTGCTGGACGCGCGGCTGACGCGCACCACGGACGGATTGCGATGGCTTTGCGAACCGCTGCTCGAGCCGGTCGGGGTTTCCTGCACCAGGTCGGAGATTTCCTGCCGCGCCTCGGCGCTCGCCGCTGCTGGTGCTGGTCGGCGGGTGGCTTCTCGCCAAGGCGGTGCGCTTCGCAGTCGGCGCGCGGCCTGCGCGCGATCAACTTCAACGTGCTCACCAGCGCGCGCGGCATCGACGGATTCCTGCGCGCAGGGCGGGACTCGAAGCGATACCGCGGACGCTCCTGCGGCTTCTGCTTCATCTGGCTCGTGTCCTCGCCGCGCTGGTGATCGCGCTTCAACAGCCTGGGCCTGACGTACATCACCGATCTGCTCGGCGGCGGTCGTGCTGTTCAGCCCAGGGTGATGCGTGGCGCTGCTGATCCTCGCGCTTCGGCGCCTACTTCGCGCGTTCGTCGGCAGCGCGCGGTCGGCGACTATTGCCGAGACGTCGCACATGCGCGACGCTGAATCTCTCGGCAAGCTCGCGCAGCTACGCGATCATCACATTCGTAGTGCTGATCGCGCTCGACCAGGTCAACGTCGGCGGCGACATCGTCCGCCAGACGCTTCCTCATCGTGCTGCCGCCGGCGTGGTGTTCGCGCTCGCGCTCGGTATCGTCCCGGCAGGCCACCGGGCGGCGGCATTGCGCCTGCGCACTGGTACGAGCGCATCGGCATGGCGATCTGACCGGAACCCCGTGGAACCGCGCAGCTCCCGCGGGCGCGCCGGAACACTCTGCACTCGCATGAAGAGAACCACCAGCCAGCCCGGCATCCGGATCGTCTGGCGCAGGCGAACCCGTATCCGACGGGCGCCACCTGGGACGGCCGCGGCGTCAACTTCTGCGCTCTTCTCCGAGCACGCCGAGCGCGTCGCAGCTGTGTCTGTCTACGACGACAGCGGGCCGGCGCGAAATCGCAAGCGGCATCGAGCTGCCCGAGCGCACCGGATGGCAGGTGTGGCAATGCTACCCGCCGGAGGCGCAGCCCCGGCATGTCTGCATGGCTACCGCGTCCACGGCCCCTACCGGGCCCGAGCACGGCCACCGCTTCAACAGCCAGCACAAGCTCCTCGATCCCGATCCGGTAAGCGCGCGATCGGTCGGCGCGCTGCGCTGGAGCCGACGCGCATTGCACGGCTACGCAGCTCGGGCACCGGCGCGAAGACCTGTCGTAATCGGCCGCCGCGGGAGACGCGCGTCCGCGATGCCCAAGTGCCGCGTGCGTCGACGGCGCCTTCACCTGGGAGACGACCGGCGCTCGATCGTGCCCGTGGCACGACGCCGGTCATCTACGAGATGCACGTGCGCGCCTATACGATACGCCGATCCGCGAGGTGCCCGCCGCGTCTGCGCGGCACGTTACGCAGGACTGCCTCGCACGCCGGTGCATCGATTACTTGAAGCGCCTAGGCGTGACGACGCTCGAGCTGCCGTGCCGGTGCACGCGCTCGTCAGCCGACCGCAGCGCTGGCTCGAGCGCGGCTGCAGCAACTATTGGGGCTACAACACGATCGGCTTCTTCGCGCCGGACAGCGCGCTACTCGTCGGGCGTCCGGCGGCAGGTCCAGGAGTTCAAGACGATGGTGCAGCGCGCTGCACGCCGCCGGCATCGAGGTGATCCTCGACGTCGTCTACAACCACACCGCGCGAAGGCAACCATCTCGGGCCCGACGCTCGTCGCTTCCGCGGCATCGACAACGCGTCGTACTACCGGCTCCTGCCGAGGACGCGCCGCTACTACGACGGACTTCACCGGCTGCGGCAACACGCTGAACATGCGCACCCGCGCGTGCTGCAGCTGGTGATGGACTCGCCTGCGCTACTGGGTCGACGGAGATGCACGTCGACGGCTTCCGCTTCGACCTCGCGCCGCGCTCGGCGCGCGAGGCTGCACGAGCGTCGACCGCCTCGGCGCGTTCTTCGACGTCATCCGCCAGGACCCGGTGCTCGACCGCGTCAAGCTGATCGCCGAGCCGTGGGACCTCGGCCACGGGCGGCTACCAGGTCGGCAACTTCCCGTCGGGCTGGGCCGAGTGGAACGACCAGCTATCGCGACGCGATGCGCGCGCTACTGGCACGGCGACGGCGGCGCAGATCGGCGAGTTCGCGCCGCGCCTCACCGGCTCGCAGCGATCTCTACGGCAGCAGCGGCCAGCGGCCCTACGCCAGCATCAACTTCGTCACCGCGCACGACGGCTTCACGCTCGCACGACCTCGTCTCGTACAACGACGAAGCACAACGAGGCCAACGGCGAGGACAACCGCGACGGCAACAACAACAACCGTCGCTGGAACTGCGGCGTCGAAGGGCCCGACCGACGACCCCGACGTCGTGCGCGCTGCGCGACGCGCCAGAAGCGCAACTTCCTCGCGACGCTGCTGCTCTCGCAGGGCGTGCCGATGCTGCTGGCGGGCGACGAGCTCGGCCGCACGCAGCAGCGGCAACAACAACGCCTACTGCCAGGACAACGAGATCGGCTGGCATCGACTGGACCGACGACGCCGAGCGGCAGCGCGCTCACCGAGTTCGTCGACGCAAGCATGATCGCGCTTGCGCCGCGCGCATCCGGATCGTTCCGGCGGCGCGATTTCTTCACGGACCGGCGCCGCTGCCAGGGCGCGACCGTGAAGGACGTCGTCTGGCTGAAGCCCGACGGCAGCGAATGTCGCCGGAACGACTGGGACAACGACCACGCGCGCGCGCTCGGTCGTTCATCCGCCGGCGGCGAGCATCTGCGGAGACCGCGGCGCCGCGGCGCTGCAGCGCGACGACGATTTCCTGGTGCTCTTCAACGCGCACCACGATGAGACCGTCGAATTCCGCGTGCCGCTGTTGCCGCACGGCGGTACGCGGTACGCGTGGTCGATACTGCGCCGGCGGCACGCCGGCCGGCAAGCCGCGAACGCGCCGCGACGGCGCGGACGTATCCGCTGCCTCGTAAGTGCCGCTCGCTTGCGGTGCTCGCGCCGGCCGGATCCGTGCGATGAGGAGCACGCACGCCGATGCCGTTCGGCGCCGCAGGTCAGGCCGGATGGCGCGACGCGATTCCGGCATCTGGGCGCCTTCGGTGCGAGAGCATCGCGCTCGACAATTACGCAGCGAAGCGCAAGCGCGCGCCTCGGCCGATGGCGCGCGGACGAGCGCGGGCTGGCACGCAGCTGTGTCCAGCCGCGGCGTCGGCTGGCGAGCGCGCTACCGCTTCGTGCTCGACGACTGGCATCGCGTGCCGGATCCCGGCGTCGCGCTTCAATCCGGACGACGTGCATGCCGCCGAGCGAGGTCGATCGATCCCGCGGCGCTTCGCGTGGCGCGACGCCGCGCTGGCGCGGGCGCCCGTGGGACGAGGCGGTGATCTACGAACTGCACGTCGGCACGCTTCACCGCCGAGGGCACGTTCGCGCGCGGCGCGTCGCGCGGCTCGACGCGCTGGCCGACGCTGGGCGTGACCGCGATCGAGCTGATGCCGGTGGCGGATTTCCCGGGCCGGCGCAACTGGGGCTACGACGGCGTGCTGCCTGTTCGCGCCGCGACGCGTCGTACGGCGCGCCCGAGGACCTGAAGCGCGCTGGTCGACGCGGCGCACGCGCGCGGGCTCGCGGTGCTGCTCGACGTCGTCTACAACCACTTCGGACCGGAGGGCAACTACCTGCAGCGCTACGCGCCGCAGTTCTTCAACCCCGAGCGCCAGACGCCGTGGGGCGCGGCGATCAACTTTCGACGGCGCCGGCACGCGCGCGACAGTGCGCGAGTTCTTCATCCACAACGCGCTGTACTGGATCGAGGAGTTCCACTTCGACGGCCTGCGCCTCGACGCCGTGCACGCGATCCACGACCGACTCGCCCGCCGCATCGTGCCGACGAGATCGCGCGAGCGCGATGCGCGGCGGGCCGGGCCGCGAGCGCCACGTGCACCTGGTGCTGGAGAACGACGCGCAACGAGGCGCGCTGCTCGCAGCGCGACCCGCCGGCGCTCGCCCGCGATCGCAACCGCGCAATGGAACGACGACGTGCACCACGCGCTGCACGTGCTGGCGACCGGCGAGCGCGACGGCTACTACGCCGACTACGCCGGACGCTCCGCTGCGCGCTGCTCGGGCGCGCGCTCGCCGAGGGCTTCGCTCTACCAGGGCGAGCCTTCGGCGCTTCGCGGCGGCGCGCGCGCGCGGCGAGCCGATCGCGCACCTGCCGCCAGCCGCGTTCGTCGTCGTTCCTGCAGACGCACGACCAGGTCGGCAACCGCGCGCTCGGCGAGCGCATCGCACGCGCTCGCCGACCCGCAGCCGCGCATGCGCGCGGCGCACGCCGTGCCTGCTGCTGTGCGCCGCAGGTGCCGATGCTGTTCATGGGCGAGGAGTTCGCGGCCGCCACGCCGTTCCTGTACTTCTGCGACTTCGGGCCGGAGCTCGCGGCGCGCGCGTGCGCGAGGGGCGGCGCGCGAGTTCGCGCCGCTTCGCGGCGCTTCGCCGATCCGGCCCGGCCGCGCGCGCATTCCGGATCCCGGCGCGCCAAGTGCCACGTTCGAGGCCTCGAAGCTGCGCTGGGACGAGCGCGAACGGGGCGTCCATCGCGAGCGCCTCGCGCTCGTGCAGCGCGAGTTGCTCCGCCGTCAGGCGCGAGCAATATCGCGCCGCGGCTCGCCGGCGACCCGCGCGAGCCGACTCGCCAGCGATCAGTCAACGGCGCGCTGCGCGTCGCCTGGACGATGGGCGACGGCCGCTCGCCTGCGGTCTCCTCGCGCACTTCGGCCTGATACGCACGATCGTCCCGGGCCGCTCGAAGGAGGCGAGACGATCTGGCAATCCGGCGCGCGCACCGGCGCGGGCGGCGGCGTCGCCCTCGAGCCCGGCAGCGGTACACGTAGCTGCTGCACCGGATGACCGAAGCGATCGCCGCCGGCCGGACCGCGCTCGAGCGCGCGCGCGCGCATGCAGGCATCGAGACCTCGTATCGCAACGTCTGGGGCGTGCAGCGGGAAGTCCCGGAGGCGAGCCTGCGCGCGCTGCTCGCCGACTTCGGCGGCGCGCGGACGAATGGCGGCGCTCCGAGCCGCCGCAAGCGCAGCGCCCGTGCTATCTGCCGGGAAGAGCTGAAGGAGCAGCGGCCGGATCTGGGGGCCTGCGGTGCAGCTGTATGCGCTGCGCTCGCAGCGCAATTGGGGCATCGGAGACTTCACCGATCTTCTGCGGCTGATCGAGCAGTGGGCGCCGCGCGGCGCGAGCGTGATCGGCCTCAGCCCGCTGCACGCGCTCTTCCCCCATGATCCCGGGGCACGAGCCCGTACAGTCCGTCGTCGCGGCTCGCGCTCAACGTGCTGTACATCGACGTCGGAGGCCGTCGATGACTTGTGCGCCAGGCGCAGCGCGCGCTCATGGAGTCGGCTGCTTTCCAGTCCGGAACGCCTGCGACCGGCTGCGCGGAGCGGAGCTGTGTCGACTATGCAGGCGTTGCCGCGGCCAGGATTCGGAGGCGCTTGCGCTCGCTGTACGCCGGGCTTCCGCGAGCGGCAGCTGAGGCGGCGACACGGCGCCGCGGGCGGGCGAGTTCCGGGATTTCCAGCAGCGCGAGCGCGAGCCGCTGCGCGCCGCCACGCGCTCTTCGAAGCGCTGCGGGCGCTTCCATGCGAACGACGCGGCGGTCTGGGGCTGGCCGGCATGGCCGGCCGAGTATCCGCGATCCCGGACGCTGCGCGGCGGTCCGCCGCTTCCGTGACGCAGCACCTCGAGCGCGATCGAATACTTCGAGTACCTGCAGTGGCAGGCGGCGCAGCAGCTCGAGCGCGCGCGTGCACGCGCTGCAAGGCGCTCGGCCTGGCGGGCGGCCTGTACCTCGACCTCGCGGTCTCGGTCGATCGCGGCGGCGCCGAGCGCGTGGGCGAACCAGGTACTACGCGCTCGGCACGAGCATCGGCGCGCCGCCCGACGCGTACAACCTGCAGAGGCCAGGATTGGGGCCTTCCGCGCCGCGGCGCCGTACGCGCGACAGGCATGCTTCGCGCGGACGCTGCGCGCAGCAATGCGCTACGCGGGCATCGCTGCGTATCGACCACGTCGATGGGTCTATGCCCGCCTGTATTGCATCCCGCGCGGGCGCAAGCGCGCGCGAGGGCGCTATGTGCTCTACGACGTCGACCGCCTGCTTTCGATCCTCGCGGACGAGAGCCAGCGCAACCGCTGCATGGTGATCGGCGAGGACCTCGGCACGCTGCCCGACGGGTTTCGAGCGAGCTGGCTCGGGCGCTCGCAGCGTGCTGTCGTACCGCGTGCTCTACTTCGGCGCGGAGGCGGACGGCGAGTTCGCGCGCGCCTCGCGCGTATCCGCGCGACGCGCTCGCGACCGTCGAGCACGCACGACCTGCCGACGCTCGCCGGCTGGTGGGCCGGGCGCGACCTGCGAATGCGCGCGAGCGGCTGGCGCTCGTTCCCGGCGAAGCGCAGCGCGAGCACAGCTCGAGGGCGCGCGCGGCAGATCGCGTGCGCTGCGCGGCGCTCGCACATCGACGCTGCGCAGGCGCTGAAGCCGGCAGGCGGCCTCGCTCGCCGTCGCACGCCTACGTTGCCGCGCTCCCCGGCCATGATCGTGACTGGTGCAGCTCGAGGACGCGCTCGGCGCTCGCCGAGCAGGCGCAACCTGCCGGGAACGATGCTCGAGCACCCGAACTGGCGGCGCAAGCTGCCGCTTGTCGCTCGAAGCGCTGGGACGCCGATCGCGCGTGAGGCGCTCGCCGGCGCTGCTGAGCGCGATGCGCCCGAGCGCCGCGACGAGCGCGGCGACGCCTGGCGCGCAGCGCGCCGCGCAGTCCGCGCGCCACCTACCGGCTGCAGCTGCACCGCGGGCTTCACGCTTCGACGACGCCGCGCGCATCGCGCCATACCTGGCGCGCCTCGGCGTGAGCCACGTGTACTGCTCGCCGATCCTGCGCGCGCGGCCGGGCAGCCTGCACGGCTACGACGTGGTCGCGCACGACGAGATCAACCCCGAGCTCGGCGGACCGACGGGCTTCGAGCGCTGCTGCCGCGGCGCTCGCAGCGCGCACGGCATCGGGCATGCTGCTCGACGTGGTGCCCAACCACATGGGCGTGCTGCGGCGCCGACAACCACTGGTGGATGGACGTGCTGGAGAATGGGCCGCGCTCGCGCTATCGCCGGCTATTTCGACATCGACTGGCAATCGTTCGACGCCGACCTGCGCGGCAAGGTGCTGCTGCCGGTGCTCGGCGACCACTACGGCGAAGTGCTCGAGCGCGGCGAGCTGAGACGTGGCATTCGACGCGGACACCGGCACGTTCGCGGTGCGCTACTTCACGACCACCGTTTTCCGCTCGATACGAGCAACTGTTCCGCAAGGCCTCGACGCCATGGTGAGCCCGAAGAGCTGAGCGCCCCGAGCGCCTGCACGAGCTGCTCAGGCAGCAGCACTACCGGCTCGCTTACTGGCGCGTCGCTTCCGACGAGATCAACTACCGGCGCTTCTTCGACATCAACGAGCTGGCCGCGCTGCGCATCGAGGACGCGCGAGGTGTTCGAGGCGACGCACGGGCTGATCGCGCGAGCTGGCGCGCCGCCGGCGCGTCGACGGCCTGCGCATCGACCATCCGGACGGGCCTGCGCGATCCCGGCGCAGTACTTCGAGCGGCCTGCAGGCGGGCTATGCGCGACGCGCCGGCATCGAGCGCCGGCCGGGCGCACGCCGCTCTACGTGGTGGCGGAGAAGATCGCTCGCGCGCGCACGAGGACGCTGCCGCGCGACTGGGCGGTGCACGGCACGACCGGCTACCGCTTCGCCAACGCTGCGTGAACGGCGTGTTCGTCGACGCCGGCGCGCGCGAGGCGCTTCGACCGCGTCTGGCGCGCTTCACCGGCGAGCGCGCACGACTTCGACGAGGTGGCGTACCAGGGCAAGCGCGCGGTCGATGCGCAACGCGCTGGCGTCCGAGCTGACGCTGCTGGCGACGCGCGCTGTGCGCGCATCGCGCGGCCGACCGCCGCACGCGCGACTACACGCTTCGACGCGCTGCGCAACGCGCTGGCCGAGGTCGCCGCGTGCTTGCCGGTGTATCGCACCTACGTCGTCGAGCGCACCGTCGGCGCAGGACCGGCGCTGCGTCGAGTGGGCCGTCGCGCGGCGCGCGCCGACCGCTGCGCGACGCCGACGCCGTCGGTGTTCGACTTCGTGCGCCGCGCGCTGCTGCTCGAGCGCCGGCGCCGCGCGTCGCCGCAGGTCGCCGGCGCAGGTGCGCGCCTTCGCCGCGCGCTTCCAGCAGTTCAGCGCGCCGGTGGCGGCCAAGGGCGTCGAGGACACCGCGCTTCTACCGCTACAACCGGCTCGCATCGCTGAACGAGGTCGGGCGGCGATCCGGCGGCGCTTCGGCATCACGCTCGCGCGCCTTCCACGGCGCGAGCGCGGACCGCGCGGCGCGCTGGCCGCACACCATGCTCGCGCACCTCGACGCACGACAACAAGCGCTCCGAGGACGTGCGCTGCCGCATCGACGTGCTCTCGGAAATGCCCGCGGCGTGGCGCCTGCTGCTGCGGCGCTGGCGCGCGCATGAACCGCGCGCCGCCGCGCTGCGGCGGGAACGGTCACGCGCCGTCCGCCAACCGACGACGAGTACCTGCTGTACCAGACCCTGCTCGGCCCGCAGCTCCGGTCCGGCCGAGGCGAGCGGCGACAGTCGACGCCCGGCGAACACATCGCCAGCGCATCGAGCGCGCTACATGCTCAAGAGCGGCGCGCGAGGCGAAGGCGAGGCACGAGCTGGATCAACCCGGCGCCCGGAGTACGAGGCGGCGCTCTGTCGAGCCGTTCGCGCGCGGAGTGCTCGCGTCCCGCGCCGAACCCGTTCCTCGAGGATCTTGCGCGCGCAGGCGCGGAGCCGTCGGCGTGGTTCCGGTGCGCTGCACCAACAGCCTGTCGCTCGCGCTTGCTGAAGTTACACGTCGCCCGGCGTGCCTGACCTGTACCAGGGCAACGGGCACGCTCGACTGCAGCCTCGTCGACCCGGACAGCCGGCGCGCCCGTCGACTACCGCGCGCGCGAGGAACGCGCTCGCCGGGCTCGAAACAGCGCTCGCCGGCTCCAGCCTCGCGAGCCTCGCGCGAGCGCTCGCGGAGGATTCGCTGGACGGGCGGGCAGAAGCTGCTTCGTCACCTGGCGGCCGCAACCGAATTGCGGCGCCGGCGCGACCCGGAGCTCTTTCGCGGCGGCGGCTACCCAAGCCGCTGCGCGTGAGCGGAGGCGCGCGCGAGCACGTGCTCACGCGTTCGCGCGGCGCCATGCGAAGACGCGCATCGTCGTGGTCATCGCCGGGCGGCTGTTCGCTGACGCTGCTGCAGGAGCCGGACCGGCTGCCCGCTCCGTGCAGACGTAGCTGGGGCGGCGCACGATGGGTCGAAAGCCCGTTCCCCGGCGGACACGGATACTGACCAACGTACTGACCGGGGCGGTCAGAGCACGGAACCGGGCGGATCGGGTTTCCGCAGCGCAGAGCTTCACGTGGCGGCGCTGGCGGCCAGATGCGATTGAACCGGCTCCTGCCAGCAGTCGTCGTGACGCCTCGTGCGCATTCGCCTCGCCAGCGCAATCCCAATCGCCCACGAAGAGTCCGTCGAAGCCTTTCTTGCCGCGTTCCGCCATTTTCCTCGCAATCACTTCGGCGGGGTCGACGGTGCGCCAACGCTTTCCGGAGAGAAGGACGAGGTATGTCGCGGCGTTCGAGCGTACGCTACGACAACCTGGCTGTGATCGTGCGAGCCGAGATCAATGGGCAGGCAATTTGCTGTTTTCCTGAAGGACGAAAGGAGGGCGCGCGCTTTGGCGTCGACGCCCCAGGCATCCAATGGCGGGCCTACTGGCGGGCCTGCGGTATATCGGCGTTATTGCGCAATACGCTTCCAGAGAAGCTGCGGCTCGTGCTGGTCACGCCCATCGAGACCTTGAACTAGAGCGCGAGCGTGCGGATCATCGCGGCGAGTTCCACGCCGGGCGCGGCACTTGCCCGACCACTCTGCAGCCGGGACGAGGCACCGCGGTCGCGCTGCCAGTCGAGGCCGTGCGCGATCGTTCGCCTCGCCCGGCGAGCAGCGCCTCGACCACGCGCCCGGCGCCCATGCGCGACGCGCACGCAGCCGGTCGAACGCGCTCGGCGAGCCGCCGCGCTGGACGTGGCCCAGCCGCGCGTGACCGCGGGCGATCCGCGAACCCGACGTCGGTCGCCTCGAGCGCCTTCATGACCTCGCCGATGCCCACCGGCGCGCCTTCGGCGACGATGATGATCGCGTTGCCCTTGCCGCGGTCGTGCGCGCTGCCGGATCGCCGCCGAGCACGTCGGCGACGGTCCGCCGGCAGCTTCCGGGCACGAGCGCGAGCTCCGGCGCCGCAGACAACGCCCGCGACCAGCGCGAGGTAGCCGCAGTTGCGCCCCATCGTCTCGACGAGGAACGCGCCGGTTGTGCGCGCGACGCCGTGTCGCGCAGCCGGTCGACCGCGCCGACGATCGTATTCAGCGCGGTATCGACGCCGATCGACAGGTCGGTGCCGAGGCACGTCGTTGTCGATGCTCGCCGGGATCGCCATCGACCGGCATCCCCTGCGCGGCGAGCGCGTTCGCGCCCTTGATCGAGCCCTCGCCGCCGATCACGACCAGCGTGCCGATGCCCGCCGCCCGCGCCTGGCGCACCGCCTCGGCCTGGTAGCGCGGCTCAAGGAACGCGCTCGCTGCGGCGCGTGTACAGCATCGTCCCGCCGTGCGACAGGATGCTGCCGACGTCGCGCGCGCCGAGCGCGGCCGGTACGCCGCCGTCGATCAAGCCGTCGTAGCCGTTCTGCACGCCGATGACCTTCTGGCCGTGGTGCAGTCCCGTGCGCACCACGGCGCGGAATGCGCCGCGTTCATCCCCGGCGCATCGCCGCCGGAAGTGAATACGCCGATGGCCGCGTCGTCAGCACGGCACGGGCGATCTGCGCCCGGCAGGAAGCGGGGCGGTAGGGGATCAGCATGCGATTGGCGGCGACAGTTTGACCGTCGCCGGGCGGCCTGTCCAACGCTCGCTGCGGCGGCGAAGCGTGCGACCCGCGGGCTTTGAGTGCGCGAGTCGGGCGGCTGTCCGTAATCTGCCTCAGCATCGCCTCGAGCACCGGCGATGTCCGCGAATTCCACGACGGTTCCGCTGTGGCCGCAGAGGTCGCAGGCCATCCCTGAGCCTCGAGCTCCAGCCGAGCCGGCTTGGCAATGGACTGGTTGCCGCACCGCGAGCAGCGCGCGGAGAAAGGGAATGTTCTGCACCCATCTTTGTGCTCCTTTATTCGGGACCCTCGAGCATATCCAGCAGCGCGGACGCTATCTGACGACGCCGTCGGGCTGTCTGTAGTCGTTTGTCGGATCGACGATAGAAATGCAGCTACAAGCCCGACGATGTGGCTGCCAGCTACGGGCTTGGACTGCGCCGACTGCCTCGGAGCGGCCGAAGCCGGTAGGCTGTATGCCATGGACGAGGATCCTTTCCGCGTTCTGTCCCGGAAGGAATTCGACGGACTGTCCATCGACGAGAAGCTCGCGTATCTCGACCTGGAGCTGCTCTCGGCGATCGGTGCCGGCGTGCGCAGGACCGCGCCGGACCAGTCCCGCGAATCTTCTCCGCATCGCGCACCGACATCGAGCAGAACGCGCCCGCATTCCGGCGCTCGCTAGGCCGCTCGCACCGGCTTTCTGCCGTCCCTGTCGAGGCCGACGCAGGACGATGTGCACCCGGTAAGGACCAGTGCGCGCCAGTGACGATGGTCTGCTCGATGTCCCGCCGGTGCGCGAAGGGCCGGAGATGAAATTCACCGCGCGCGGAAGCTGGCCGCGAGCTCCGGCACGCGCCAGGTCCCAGGCGTCTTCCATCACCGGCACGATCCGCTCGACCGGCACGAGCGCGACGTGCGTCTCCGGCAGCAGGCTCACGGTCGCCGGCGTCTCCGGGCCCAGAGCACAGCATCAGCGTGCCGGTCTCGGCGATCGCGCTGAATACGCTGCGTCACGCCGATCGCATCGTCGCCGTTCGCCGCTCGCGCTTCCAGCGCGAGGCCCGCGCCGCGCCAGTCGAGACCGGCAAGCCGCGGCCAGACGCATCCGGAACGCGGCGAGCCCATGCGCTTCGACGTATCGCGCAGCTGCGGCAGGCGCTTCCGGCGAGCGTAGCGGACCGCGGTCCGTCGTGCTGCGACAGAGGCTTCGGCGCGCTCGCGAAACCTGGCGACCGGATCTCGCCGGCGATTCGCGCAACGGCCCGCGCGGATGGCGCCGCAGGTAGGTGTCGATGCGCTCGCGCTCGGCGGGCGACAGCGACCCGCCGCGGCCCTGCCGCCTGCGGATCTCCGCCAGGAATGCGCTCGCGCGCCGCCATCTCGCGTCAGCCCTTGAGCGCCGAGAAAACCTCGTCCAGCATCTTCTTCGCGTCGCCGAACAGCATGCGGTTGTTCTCCTTGTAGAAGAGCGGATTGTCGACGCCGGCGTAGCCTGAGGCCATGCTGCGCTTCATCACGATCGAGGTCTTCGCCTTCCACACTTCCAGCACCGGCATGCCGGCGATCGGGCTCGCCGGGTCGTCCTGCGCGGCCGGGTTCACGATGTCGTTGGCGCCGATGACCATCGCGACGTCGGTGTCCGGGAAGTCCTCGTTCAGCTCGTCCATCTCGAACACGATGTCGTAGGGCACCTTGGCTTCGGCGAGCAGCACGTTCATGTGGCCGGGCATGCGGCCCGCGACCGGGTGGATGCCGAAGCGCACGTTGACGCCCTTCTCGCGCAGCAGCTTGGTGATCTCGTAGACCGTGTGCTGCGCCTGCGCCACCGCCATGCCGTAGCCCGGCACGATGATCACGTTCTTCGCCTCGCGCAGCAGCTCCGCGGTCTCCGACGGCGCTGATCGGCACGACCTCGCCCGCCGGCTGCGCGCCGCCGCGCCAGCCGCCGGCGCTGCCGCCCTCGGTGCCGAATCCGCCCGCGATCACGCTGATGAAGTTGCGGTTCATCGCGCGGCACATGATGTAGGAGAGGATCGCGCCGCTCGAGCCCACCAGCGCGCCGGTGACGATCAGCAGGTTGTTCGAGAGCATGAAGCCGGTGGCCGCCGCCGCCCAGCCCGAGTAGCTGTTCAGCATCGAGACCACCACCGGCATGTCGGCGCCGCCGATCGCCATCACCATGTGGATGCCGAAGAGCAGCGCGATCACCGTCATGACGACGAGCGGCGTCATGCCGGCCTCGCACCGTCGGCGCGCTGGATGAACTCGCGGCCGCACCAGATGCACCGACGAGCAGGCCGACGAGGTTGAGCCAGTGGCGCGCCGGGCATCAGCAGCGGCTTGCCGCTGATCTTCGCCGAGAGCTTGCCGAAGGCGATCACCGAGCCGGAGAACGTCACCGCGCCGATCAGGATGCCGACGTAGATCTCGATCTCGTGGATGGCCTTCTCGGCGCCCGGTGAACTGCGATCGACGGTGTCGACGTAGCTCGCGTAGCCGACCAGGCAGCGCCGCGAGGCCGACCAGGCTGTGCATCAGCGCCACCAGCTCCGGCATCTGCGTCATCTGCACGGTGCGCGCGGCGTAGAGGCCGATCGCCGCGCCGACCACCATCGCGCCGACGATCCACGGGATAGCCGGCCGCGCGTGACGCGCGGACCGAGCATCGTGGCGAGCACGGCGATCGCCATGCCGATGATGCCGTAGAGGTTGCCGCGGCGCGGAGTCTCCGGATTGGACAGCCCGCCCAGGCTCAGGATGAAGAGGATGATCGCGCCGATGTAGGAGACGGTCGTCGAGGCTGGAGGTCATGTGCCGCCTCCGTCACTTGCGGAACATCGCCAGCATGCGGCGCGTGACCGCGAAGCCGCCGAACATGTTGATGCTGGTCAGCGCGATGCCGACGACGGCCAGCCAGCGGATCAGCTCGTCCGGGCGGCCGGTCCGCCGCGCATCCGGCACGGCGGCGCGATCTGGATCAGCGCGCCGATGACGATGATGCTGGAGATCGCGTTGGTCACGCTCATGAGCGGCGTGTGCAGCGCGGGCGTGACGTTCCAGATGACCATGTAGCCGACGAAGCAGGCCAGCACGAACACCGTGAAGTTGGTGAGGAACGCGGCCGGCGCATGAGCGCCGATGAACCAGAACAGGACGGCGCCGACGAAGAACACGATCGGCGAGCGCCTTCGCCCGACATCGGCTCGGCCGGCGCCATGGCCGTGGCCTTCTTGGCCGCGGGCGCGGCGACGGCCGCGGCGGGCTTCGCTGGCGGCGGCGCGCGCGCGGAGAGCTTCGGCGCCGGCGGCGGCCAGGTGATGCTGCCCTCCTTGATCACCGTCGGTGCCGCGGATCACCTCGTCTTCCATGTTGACGTTGATGACGCCGTCCTTCGTCTTGCACAGCTCCTCGGTCAGGCGGAACAGGTTGGTCGCGTACAGCGTGCTCGACTGCCTGGCGAGGCGGCTCGGCAGGTCGGTGTAGCCGATGATGGTCACGCCGTGCCTGACTGGCGACCTGGCCGGGCTCGGTCAGCTCGCAGTTGCCGCCCTGCTCCGCCGCCATGTCGACGATGACGCTGCCGGGCTTCATCGACCTCACCATGTCGGCGGTGATCAGCTTCGGCGCGGGCTTGCCCGGGAATCAGCGCGGTCGTGATGATGATGTCGACTTCCTTCGCCTGCTTCGCGAACACCGCGCGCCTGCGCCTGCTGGAAACCTTCGCTCATGACCTTGGCGTAGCCGCCGACGCCGCGAGCCTTCCTCCTGGTAGTCGACCGGCGACGAACTCGCCGCCCAGCGACTTGACCTGGTCGCCGACTTCCGGCACGCGTGTCGTTGGCGCGCACGATGGCGCCCAGGCCCGATGCGGCGCCGATCGCGGCGAGACCCGCGACGCCGGCGCCGATGACGAAGACCTTGGCCGGCGGCACCTTGCCCGCGGCCGTGATCTGGCCGGTGAAGAAACGGCCGAAGTGCATGCGCCGCCTCGATCACGGCGCGGTAGCCGGCGATGTTGGCCATCGACGACAGCGCGTCCAGCTTCTGCGCGCGCGAGATGCGCGGCACGCTGTCCATCGCGAGCACGGTCGCCTTCGCTCGCGGCCAGCTGCTTGCATCAGCTCCGGGTTCTGCGCGGGCCAGATGAAGCTCGACGAGCGTCTGGCCCTCGCGCAGCAGCCCGACTTCCTCCGGCGCTCGGCGCGCGCACCTTGAAGACGATGTCGCACGCGGCCCAGGCCGGCCGCGCTCGCCGACGACCTGCGCGCCCTGCCATGCACGTGTAGGCGCTCGTCGCTGACGCTCGCGGTCGTCGCCCGCGCCGGATTGCACCGCAAAGGTCACCTGAAAGCCGAGCTTGATCAGCTTTCGCTACCGCCTCCGGGACCGGGTGGCGACCCGCTTCTCGCCCGCGAAGCGTCTCGCGCGGCACTGCGGCGACTTGGGGCATGAACTTTCCCTGGATCGGTCATGAAGCCCGCATGGCAAGCGCCGCGACCGATACTAACCGCAACTGCAGCATCAGCTCGCTCCATGAGATCAGCCCCTGCGCGCTTTTGCCATCCAGCCGAACCGCCGCTCTCCCAGCTCGAACGACCCCGGCAGCGATCATGCAAGCCAGCGCCGCCGCGGGAATCGCGCCTCGGGTACAGCAGCGTCGGCGTTGTCGTTCAGAGCGCAGGCCCGGAGAGCGATCCGCTCGCCGTGGCCGCCGGCGCCGACGAACGCGGCGATCGTTGCGGTGCCGACGTTGATCACCGCGGACGTCTTGATGCCGGCGAGGATCGAGCGGCAGCGCGAGCGGCACTTCGATCAGCCGCAGAGCGCTCGCGCGGCGCGCAAGCCGAGCGCGAGCGCCGCCTGGCGCATGCCGCGGCCGATCCCTTCGAGCCCGGCGTGCGTGTTCGCGCACGATCGGCAGCAGCGCATAGAGGAAAAGCGCGATCACGCGCCGGCACCGTGCCGATCGTGCCCGAGCAGTGCGATGAGGAACGCGAAGCAGCGCAAGCGACGGGATCGTCTGGATCACGCCGACCGTGCCGAGGATCGAGCTGCGGCTCCTCGGCAGCTTTCGCCGCGGCGATGCCGAGCGGCACGCCGAGCGCGATGCTCGCCGCGAGCGAGACGAACACGAGCAGCAGGTGCTCGTCCCGTGAGGCGCCAGAAATCTTGGCCGCGAAGAGCGTCGAGAGAAGGCTCCGCCTGGCTGGTCGTGCGCGGTGTATCGCCCGTATCCAGCATCGCTGCGGCTTCGCGCGAACGCTCCTTCCCTCCAGCTCCGCCGCGGCGTTCATGCGGATCATCTTGCGCTCGTCGATCGCTTCTTCGAGCTTCGAGAGCGCGCGCCAGGCTTCGGGAAGCGCTTCGGCACGTCGAGCCGATGGAGCGAGCACCGCGTCGTAGCGCGGAAAGAACTTCCGGTCGTCCTCGAGCGTGCGCAAGCCGAAGCGCTCGATCTTCGCGTCAGTGGTGTAGATGTCCATGCACGTCGATCCTGCCGGCGGCGATCGCCTCGTACGCGAGGCCGTGGTCGAGGCCTGACGGCGTCGGGAACGGCCAGCCGTAGGCGGCCTTCAGCCTCGGCCAGCCGTCGGCGCGGCCGATGAATTCCTGCGAAAGGCCGAGCTTCAGGTCCGGCATGCCTGCGCGAGATCGGAAAGCGTACGGATCGCCGAGCGTTCTGCGCGCGTTCGTCGCACCATCGCGAGCGCGTAGCTGTTGCTGAAGCCGAGCGGCACCGCGACGCCGAAGCCCATCGGCGCGAGCGCGCGGTTGAGCTCATCGATGCCCGGGCTGCCGTCGAGCTTGAGGATTTCCTTCGCGATCGTGCCGGTGTACTCGGGGTACAGGTCGATCGAGCCTGACTTCAGCGCAGCGAAGACGATGCCGGTGTTGCCGAGTCCGGGCTGGTGCTCGGCGCTGGCGCCGCGCCTTCTGTGCCGCCTGATCAGACCTCGCCGAGGATGTACGACTCGGTAAAGCGCTTGGAGCCGACGCGCAGGCGTCTCGCCGTGCGCCGCGAACGCGCAGGCGAGCAGCAAACGCAGAACGCGAGCCTCATGCGGCGCGTTCGAGCCTGCGTCGGACCCCGCTGTCGAGGAACTGCAGCGCCGCGAGGCTGCGCGTACAGGCCGCCCTGCCGCATCAGCTCGGCGTGCGTGCCCTGCGCGACGATCGCGCCGCGGTCCATGCACGACGATGCGGTCGGCGTGCTGCACCGTGGCGAGGCGATGCGCGATCACGAGCGTGGTGCGGCCGCTGCTCGAGCGCTTCGAGCGCCTGCTGCACCATGCGCTCGCTCGCGGCGTCGAGCGAGCTGGTCGCCTCGTCGAGCAGCAGGATCGGCCGGTCGGCGAGCAGCGCGCGCGCGATCGACAGGCGCTGGCGCTGCCCGCCGGAGAGCGTGACGCCGCGCTCGCCGAGCAGCGGTATCGAGCGCCCTGCGGCAGGCGCTCGATGAATTCGAGCGCGAAGGCCTGCTCGCAGGCGCGCGCGCACCTCGTCGCGCGTCGCCTCCGGGCCTGCCGTAGCGCACGTTGTCGAGCACGCTCGCGGCGAAGATCACCGGATCCTGCGGCACCACCGCGACCAGGCGCGCGCAGCGCGTCGGATCCATGCTCGCGCAGGTCGATGCCGTCGATGCGCACCGCGCCGCGCTGCGGGTCGTAGAAGCGCAGCAGCAGCGCGAACACCGTCGATCTTGCCGGCGCCCGACGGACCGACCAGCGCGACGCGCTCGCCCGCGCGCGACGCGCAGCGTGAACCGATCCAGCGCGGCGTGCCCGGGACGCGACGGGTAGGCGAAGTCGACCGTCGTCGAACTCGATCGTGCGCGCGCGCCGTGGCGCGGCGCCGGCGGCTGGCGCGGCGCGACGATCCGCGGGCGCGCGTGTCGAGCAGCTCGATCAGCCGCTCGGTCGGCGCCCGCGGCGCGCTGCAGTTCGCCCCAGCACCTCGGACACCGTGCCGGCGCCGATCCGGCGGCCACCGCGGCGTAGAACACGAACGCGGAGAGCTCGCCTGGCGATCAGGCGCCCGGCGAGCACGTCGTGGCCGCCGATCCACAGGATGACGCCGACGCGCGCCGAACGCGATCAGCATCACCGGCGCGATGAGCAGCGCCTTCGTCGCGATGCGCTGCGCACGCCCGCGTGGTACGCCGCCTCGGCGCAGCTGCCGAAGGCTCGCGCGTCGCGTGCTCTCGTGCGCGTAGGCCTGCACCGTGCGGATCTCGTGCACCGCCTCGTCGACGTAGGCCGAGACGTCGGCGACGCGGTCCTGGCTGGCGCGCGACAGGCTGCCGCACGCGCCGGCCGAGCAGCAGCATCGGCAGCAGCGACGCAGCGTGCCCGATGCCAGCACGACGATCAGCGGCAGCTTCCAGCTCGTCACGAACAGCATCGCCGCAGCGCCAGCCATCATGAGCAGCGTTGCGCACGAACATCGACAAGCCGTAGCCGATCACCTGCGCTGCACGCGTGGTGTCGTTGGTGAGGCGCGAGATCACCTCGCCGGTGCGCGCTGGCCTCGAAGTAACGCCGGCTCGAGCGCGAGGATGTGGTCGAACACCGCGCGCCGCAGGTCGGCGACGACGCGCTCGCCGATGCTCATCATCAGGTAGAAGCGCATAGGTCGCCGGTGCGAGCAAGCGATCGACGAGCACGATCATCGCCGACGAGCGCGCCGGTCGAGCACGCTCGGATCGGCCGACTGCCAAAGCCGGTGTCGATCACACGCTGCGCAGTCCCCTGCCCGAGCGCGAGCACGCACCCGGCGGCGACCAGCAGCGACGATCGCCCACACCACCCGGAGGCGGTACGGCAGAAGGAATCGCGCGAGGCGCGTGAACTGCGCCCAGTCGCGGCTTCGGACGGCTCCGGGGTGTCCTGGGGAACATGGCGCGGCTAGCGGAAGACGCGAGCCGGCCGGCTCGCCTTCTCGACCTCGACGAGGCAATCGTAGACGGTCGCGGCGCCGCCGAGGTCGGCGATGCGCTGCGAGGTCACGCTCGTTCGCGTTGCGCCCGTCGCGCGCGAATGCTTCTTCCACCACACCGAGGGCGCCACCACGACGCCGCGGCGCGGCTTGTCGTTGACGCGCGCCTGCAGCGTGAGCCGCCGCGGTCGTTGAACACGCGCACCGTGGTCGCCGTCGCGCGATGCCGCGCGCCGCCGCGTCGGCCGGAGTGCATGCTCGAGGCTGCGGCTCGCCCTCGACGTCGCGGAAGCGCGTCAGGTTGCGCGAAGCTCGAGTTGAGGAAGTTGCGCGCCGGCGGCGAGAGGAAATGCGAGCGGGTAGCGCTTCGCGCGAGCTCCGGATTGCTGCCGACCGATTCCGCGGGCGGGTTGTAGAACGGCAGCGGATCCATGCCTGCGTCGCCAGCGCCGCGCTGTAGAACTCGCACTTGCCCGACGGCGTCGGAAGCCGCCCTTGGCGAACGGCGCGAAGCGCTCGCGGCAGCGCCGAGCCGCTGCCAGCCGCTGCTCCTTCAGCGTCTCCCAGTCAATGCCGCGCATGCGTGGCTGGCCCGACTCGAGCGCCGTGCGGCGAGATGTCCTCGTCGGAATCGCTGGAAGCACGGCTCGTCGAAGCCCATGCGCGCGGCGAGCCGCCGGAACACTTCGGAATTCGGCAGCGACTCGCCGACCGGCGCGATCGCCGGGTTGTTCGCCAAGCACGTAGAGGTGGCCGTAGGACTTGTGCACGTCGGTAGTGCTCGAGCTGCGTCGTCGCCGGCAGCACGATGTCGGCGTAGTCCGCGGTATCGGTCAGGAAGGAATCCATCACCACGGTGAAGCAGGTCCTCGCGCGCAAAGCCGGCGACCACCTTGCTCGAGTCGGGCACACCGCGACCGGGTTGTTGTTGTAGACGATGACCGCGCGCACCGGCGGCTCGCGCCGAAGTCAGCGCGTCGCCGAGCGCCGAATGGTTGATCACGCGCGGGCGCCGCTTGCCGGCAGCAGGTCGGGCCGCTCGAGCCTCGCGTGGTCGAACCCGTAGAAGTCCGCGGTGGTCGAGCACGATGCCGCCCGCGGCATCGCGCCAGGCGCCGGTGAGCGCCGGCAGGCAGGCGATGGTGCGCGCGGCCATGCCGCCGCCCGCGTGGCGCTGCATGCCGTAGTTGAGGCGGATCGCGGCCGGCTTCGCGCGTGCCGTATTCGCGCGCGAGCTGCACGACCTCGTCCACCGCGAGGCCGCAAGTGCTCGCCGGCCCACTCGGGCGTGATATTGCCGGCACGCGCTCCTGCAAGCTCGTCGAAGCCGAGCGTGTATCGTCGACGTAGTCGCGGTCGATCAGGTCCTCGGCGATCATGCACGTGCATCATGCCGAGCGCGAGCGCGCCGTCGGTGCCCGGCAGCAGCGCGATGTGCTGCGTGGCATTTCTCCGCCGTCAGGCTGCGGTAGGGGTCGATCGCGATGAGCTTCGCGCCGCGGCGCTTCGCTTCCTGCGCGCGCGACCACAGGTGCAGGTTCGAGACGATCGGGTTCGAGCCCCAGATGAGGATCAGCTTCGCCTCGTCGAAGCGCTCCGGGTCCATGCCGAGCCGATCCGCCGAGCGTCGCTTTGCATGCCCGCCTTGCCCGCGGACGAGCACAGCGTGCGCTCGAGCAGCGACGCGCCGAGCCGGTGGAAGAAGCGCCGGTCCATCGAGCGCGTACTGCACCATGCCCATGGTGCCGGCGTAGCTGCAGCGGCAGGATCGTCTCGGGATCTTCGGCCGCGAGCGCCTTGAAGCGCGCGCGCGATCTCGTCGAGCGCCTCGTCCCAGGAAATCCGCTTGAATTCGCCCCTGCCCTTTGCCCCGGTGCGTTTGCAGCGGATGCGAGCAGCCGGTCGGGCGAATAGGTGCGCTCGAGGTAGTGCGCGACCTTGGTGCACAGCGTGCCGTCGGTGAACGGCATCGACGGGATCGCCCTGCATCTTCAGCGCGCAACGCCGTCCTTCACGCGTGACCAGCATCCCGCAGGTATCGGGCAATCGTGCGGACAGGCGGTCCGCACGACCTTGACTTCGGGATCGGCGCCGGCGAGCGTGCTGGCCGAGGCGGGGCGTTCATGGCGAAATTCTACTCTCGGAGCGCTTCATCGAGCAGTTCGATCCAGTGCCGGACCGGCCGCTGCGTTGCGGCCTGCAGGTGCGCCAGGCACCCGATATTCGCGGTTGCGATCACCGCCGGCCGTCCCGCTTCGAGCGCGGCGATCTTGCGTGCGCGCAATTGCTGCGACAGTTCTGGCTGCAGGATCGAATACGTGCCCGCGGACCCGCAGCACAGGTGCGCATCGGCGACCCGGGTCAGCTCATAGCCCGCCTTCTCCAGCAGCGCTCTCGACGACCCCGCGAATCTGCTGCCCGTGCTGCAGCGAGCACGGGCGAATGAAGGCGACCGCTCCGCGCGGCCTGCGCGCCGAGCAGCTTCTCGAGCGTCGGCGCTTCAGCGGCAACGATCTCGAGACGTCCTTCGCGAGCAGCGAAATGCGCGCCGCGCGGACACGGTCGTCGGATCGCTTGGCGAACAGGTGCGCGTATTCGCGGATCGTGACGCCGCAGCCGCTCGCGGTGATGCAGATCGCCTCGGCGTCCTTCTCGCGCGAGCGGCCACCATGCGTCGATCAGCCTGCGCATGTCGTCCATGCCCGCTCGCTGGTCGTTCAGGTGGAAGCGCAACGCGCCGCAGCATCCAGCGCCCGGCGCCTCGATCAGCGAAATCCCGAGCCGGTCGAGCACTGCGCGCGGCGGCCGCGTTGATCGAAGGCGCGAGCGCGGGCTGCACGCAGCCTGCCGAGCGCGAGCATCTTGCGCGCGTGGCGCGGCGCCGGCCATGCGCCGGGCGGCGCAGCGCGCGGCGGCATCTTTGGCGCGCAGCCCCCGCGGCAGACACTGCGCGCAAGAGCCTGCCCGACTTTCAGCACCGCGCCGAAGAGCGCTGTGCGCGGCAGCGCGAACGCAAGCATCGGCCTGCGGAGCCGGTCCCAGAGACCGCGCTTCGTCCTGCGACTCGACCAGCTTGCGGCCGATATCGACGAGCCGGCCGTACTGCACGCCGGACGGGCACGCCAGTCTCGCAGGCGCGGCAGGTGGGGCAGCGGTCCAGGTGCAGCCGCGTGCGCTCGGTGATCTGCCCGCCCTCCAGCACGCTGCTTCATCAGGTAGATGCGGCCGCGCGGTCCGTCGAGTTCGTCGCCGAGCAGCTGGTAGGTCGGGCACGTCGCGGTGCAAAAGCCGCAATGCACGCACTTGCGCAGGATGGCTTCGGCTTCCAGTCCTTCCGGCGTGTCGCGGATGAAGTCGGCGAGTTGAGTTTGCATCGCGGCCGCCTCTATACTTTCGCCGATGGGCACGATGTTCAAACTCGTCGCGCTCGCTGTTCGTCGTCTGCATCGCGGGAGCGTGGATCGCCGTGCGCAAGTACTCGCGCACGCAAGCGTCTCGGAGGAAGAGCGCGCCGCTGCGTTCATGGCAGAAGCCGCGAGCGCGTTGCGCAGTCGCGCACTCCGCCTGGCAAGACCTAGCGCAGTGCATGCGAGTCGGCCGGGGTTGAGGATTCCAGCCGGGATCGAACACGGCCTTCAGCTCGCGATGCAAGCGCGCGAGCGCGGGCGAGAGTGGCGAGAAGACACGCGTCGAGCGGTCCGAACCCCGAAGAGATCGTCGCGTGCCCGCCCGCTGCTGTGCGCCGCTGCCGCGCACCGTAAGCGCTGTCGCGCTGGTCCGCAGCCAGCGCAATCCGCCGTTCCACTCGATGAGCTGCGCCCCCGGCAGCGCGAGCGGCGCGGTCGAGCGTCGGCACCGACACGCGCCAGAGCGGATCGGCGTCCGAAAAGAACGGGTCGGTCTGCTCGCGGATCGCCGTGCCAGAACGCCTGCATCGCCGCACCTTCGCTGCGCTCGCCACCGAGTCGCGTCGCACGCCTCGCGCAGCGCGCTGGCCGCGCCGGAGAGCCGCACCGCGAGAATCGCCGCCCTGCCACGCGCGTCGCGCGAGATCGGCAGCGGCTGCCCGGCCCAGCGGTTCATCGCTTCGATCGCCCGACCTTCGGGCATCTCGAGTCGCAGCGTGCATTCCGCGGCCGGCTTCGGCAGGGACTTTCAGCGACACCTCCGACGATGACGCCGAGCGTGCCGAGCGAGCCGGCGAGCAGGCGCGACGACGTCGTAGCCGGCGACGTTCTTCATCACCTGGCCGCCGAATGCAAAGGAGTCTGCCGCTGGCCGTCGACGACCTTCGCGCCGAGCACGAAATCGCGCAGCGCGCCGGCGCTTGCGCGGCGCGGGCCCGACAAGCCCCGCGGCGATGCAGCCGCCGAGCGTCGCGCCGGTCCCGAAATGCGGCGGCTCGAAGCGCAAGCATCTGTCCGCTTGCGCCGAGCGTCGATTCGAGCTCCGAAAGCGGCGTGCCGCAGCGCGCGGTCACCACGAGCTCGGCTCGGCTCGTACGCGACGATGCCCGCGCACGCCCGCGTGTCGAGGATTTCGCCGCTCGGCGCTGCTGCCGTAGAAATCCTTGGTTCCGCCGCCGCGCAGCCGCAGCGGCGGCGCTCCGGCGCCGCGTCGCGAATCCGCTCCGGCGAACGCCGCCGCTGCCGCATCCATCAGAACCGCGGCAGGTCCGGGTGCGGCAGCTTTCCGCCGCGCACATGCATGCGGCCGAATTCGGCGCAGCGCGAGAGGGCCGGCACCGCCTTGCCCGGGTTCAGCAGGCCTTTCGGGTCGAACGCGCGCTTGACCGCGTGGAACACCTCGAGCTCGTCGCGGCCGAACTGCACGCACATCTGGTCGATCTTCTCGACGCCCACGCCGTGCTCGCCGGTGATCGTGCCGCCGACCTCGACGCATTTCTCCAGCACCTCGGCGGCGAACTAGCTCGGTGCGCTGCGAGCTGGTCCGCGATCGTTCGCGTCGAACAGGATCAGCGGGTGCAGGTTGCCGTCGCCGGCATGGAACACGTTCGGGCAGCGCAGGCCGTACTTCGTCTCCATCTGCGCGATGAACGTCAGCACTTCGCCGAGGCGCTTGCGCGGGATCGGTGCCGTCCATGCAGTAGTAGTCGGGCGAGATGCGGCCCATCGCCGGAAACGCCGCCTTGCTGCCCGACCAGAAGCGCAGCCGCTCGGCCTCGTCGCGCGACACGCTGATGCGCGTCGCGCCGGCAGCCTGCGAGCACCTGCTGTCATGCGCGCGATCTCGTCCTCGACCTCCTGCGGCGATGCCGTCGGACTCGCACAGCAGGATCGCCGCCGCTTCCAGGTCGTAGCCGGCGTGCACGAACTCCTCGACCGCGCGCGTCGCCGGCCGGTCCATCATCTCGAGCCCCGCGGGAACGATTCCGGCGGCGATCACCGCGGCGACCGCGTCGCCCGCGCTTCTCGACGTCGTCGAACGAAGCCATGATGACGCGCGCCGCTGCGGCTTCGGCAGCAGCTTCACCGTGACCTCGGTGATCACCACGAGCATGCCCTTCGGAGCCGATCGACGAGCGCGAGCAGGTCGTAGCCCGGCGCATCGAGCGCCTCGGAGCCGAGCGCGACCGGCTCGCCGTCGATCGTGTAGCCGCGCACCGCGAGCACGTTGTGCACGCGTCAGGCCGTACTTCGAGGCAATGCACGCCGCCGGAATTCTCGGCGACGTTGCCGCCGATCGAGCAGGCGATCTGGCTCGACGGATCGGGCGCGTAGTACAGCGCCGAACTGCGCGGCGACGTCGGAGATCGCCGCATTGCGCACGCCCGGCTGCACCACCGCGACGCGCGCCATCGGATCGACGCGCACGACGCGCATGAACTTGGCCATCGACAGCAGCACGCCGTCGCCGAGCGGCAGCGCGCCGCCGAAGCCCGGTGCCGGCGCCGCGCGGCACCACCGGGACGTTCATCGCGTGGCAGGTCTTCAGGATGCGCTGCACCTGCTGCTCGGTCTGCGGGCAGCGCGACCACCATCGGCAGCGTGGCGGTACGCGGTGAGCCCGTCGCATTCGTAGGGACGGGTCTCTTCCTCGCGCCAGAGCACTCGTGCGCTCGGACAGGAACTCGCGCAGCGCGGCAACGACCGTCGCGCTGCCGCTCGATGTTCACTTGCGCTAGAGGTAGGGCTTCGCCCACTCCAGGCCCTTCGACCGTGTCGCCCTTCGGATTGTATTCGCAGCCGATCCAGCCGGCGTAGCCGACCCGGTCGATGTGGCGCAGCAGGAAGTCGAAGTTGATCTCGCCGGTTGCCCGGCTCGTGGCGATCCGGAACGTCGGCGAGCTGCATGTGGCCGATGCGCGGCAGCAGGCGCTCGATGCGTGCGCGCGAGATCGCCTTCCATGATCTGCATGTGGAAGATGTCGTATTGCAAGCAGCGCGTTGTCCGAGCCGGCGGCATCGAGGACTTCGATCGCCTGGCGTCGAGCCCGTGAGAAAAATCCCGGAACGGTGCGCGTGTTGACGCGGCTCGATCATCAGGCGGATGCCGGCCGTCTTCAGGCGATCCGCCGCGTACTTCACGTTCCGCGACCAGCGTGTCGAAGTGCTGCGCGCGCGGTGCATCCCCGCGGCACGATCCCGGCGAGACAATTGAGCCGCGTGCAGCGAACGAGCTGCGCATACTCGATCGCGCGGTCCACGCCCTCGCGGAATTCGCTCGCTCCGCTCGGGCAGGCACGCAATGCCCGCGATCGCCCTTCGCCGCGTCGCCCGCGGGCATCGTTGTGCAGCACGACTTCGATTCCGGCCGCCTGCAGCGCTCGGCGATCGACTTCGCGGGCCACGCATACGGAAGCTGGTATCCGACATGGCGGAATCCGGCGCGCGCGGCGGCGGCGAAAGCGATCGAGGAAGTCTGATCTGCGGAAACAGCAGAGACAGGTTCGCAGCGAGCTTCGGCATGGACGAAGCATATCCCGAAGCATCGGCGGCATCGCACGCATGCGACAATTCCGCCATACAAGGAGTGAGGTTTCTCGTTGGACGCGGTGCCCCTGGTGGATCTGGCCCTCGCGCTCTTCGCGGTGAGCTTCGCGATCGGAATCATCGGCGTGCTGGCCGGCGTCGGCGGCGGCGTGCTGTTCGTGCCGATCGTCGGCGGCTTCTTTCCGTTTCACCTCGACTTCGTGCGCGCAGCAGGCTGCTGCTCGCGCTCACCGGCGCGCTCTCCGCAGCGCCGCATGCTGCCGCGCAGCCGAATGGCGAGCCTGCGGCATCGCGATGCCGCTGGCGTTGATCGGCCGATCACCCGGATCGCCGGGGCGTGGATTGGCTTGGCACTGCCGACGAATGTCGCGCAGATCGCACTGGGCGCGACGATCCTGGCGATCGCCGCGCTGATGCTGCGCGCGAAGAAATCGGAGTTTCCGGAAGTGCCGGCGCAGGACCGGCTGAGCGCGGCGCTCGGCCTGTCGGGCATCGTTCCATGATCCTGCGACCGGTCGCGATCGCGACTGGCGCACGCATCGCACGCCGCAGGCGCTCGTGGCGTTCGCCGGGCATCGGCGTTGCTGGCCGGCATGTTCGGGCTCGGCGCAGGCTGGGCGAACGTTCCTGCGCTCAACCTCCTGATGGGCGTGCCGCTCAAGCTCGCGGTCGGACCTCCGGGCCTCGGTCTCTCGGTGCGTCGACAGCGTCCGCCGCCTGGGTCTATCAATCAGGGCGCCGTCCTGCCGATCCTTGTCGCGCCGGCGATCGTCGGGCGTCATGCTCGGCGCGAAGATCGGCGCGCGCCTGCTGCGGGTCGTGCGAGCGGCGACCGTCCGCCGAAGCTGGCGATCGTCGCTTGCTGCCTCGCCGCCGGGGCCGCGGCGCGCTGTTGAAGGGCACTGGGCGTCTGGAACTGAGCGCACGAACCATGATCGGCAAGACTCCGCTTTCCGCCGACGGAACACGTGTATGCGCGCTGGCTCGACTGGCGGCACCCGCGCGGGCACTCGCGATCCTGATCGGATCGTTCCTCGCCTACGCGCTGGGGCTGGTCGCGCCTGCACGTCCCGCTCGAACGAGCTCGCCAGAAGCCTGGACGCTGCCCGTAGCACCAGTACCGCGCGGCGGTCGGAGCGCCGGCCGGTTGGGGCTGGCTCGGCCTCGCCGCGCGCGGGGACTATCTCAACTACTTCGCGCATCGTGCTTCCCGGCCCTGGTGACGGCATCTGCTATCTGCGCGATCCTGCCGACGCTCGTTCGCCCGCAACGACCGGTTTGCCCTGATCGCCGCCACTCGAGATCGTCGGTGCTCCTGGCCGCCGCGGCGCCCCGGCATCGGCAGGGGCGGCGCACTGAGCGCTGTGCTGGACTTTTTCGCCAGACCGGACAGCAACTGAAGGAGGAACCCATGGCTGCGATTCTCCAGTCGCTCGGCCGCACCGTGATCGCAGGGATCGTGGTGCTCATCGTGATCGTCATCCTCGCGGGCGTGGGCACCGGCCAGCATGGTCAGTCGCCGGACATGGACGTGGTCGAGATTCTTCATGCGCTGGCTCCACGTCCTGTCGGGCGTCATGTGGATCGGCCTGCTGTGGTACTTCAACTTCGTGCAGATGCCGTCGATGCCGAAGATTCCGGACGAGCAGAAGCCCGCGGTCAGCAAGGTGATCGCGCCGACGGCGCTGTTCTGGTTCCGCTGGGCGGCGCTCGCCACCGTCGGTGACCGGCGTGCTGCTCGCGACGATGAACGGGCTACATCGTGCAAGCGCGCTCACGCTGCAGGCGCGGCTACACGCGATCGGCATCGGCATGTGGCTCGGCGCTGATCATGTGCGTTCAACGTCTGGTTCATCATCTGGCCGAACCAGAAGAAGCGCGCTCGGCATCGTGCAGGTGAGCCCGGAGGAAAAAGCCGCCGGCCGCGCAAGCATGGCGATGCATGACCTCGCGCATCAACACCATGCTGTCGATCCCGATGCTCTACTGCATGGTGGCGCAGCAGAACGGCGGCCTGTAGTCCCACTCGCGGGATCTGAACGAAACGCGGCTGCGGCGCGTTTCTCTTTCAGCGCGCGGGACCGAGCTTGTCGATGCCGCGCAGCTTCATTCCCGGCGTTTATGCCGCGCTCGGCAAACCAGGCGCGGTTCATCTCGAGCGCCCAGCGAGCCGGACCCGTCGAGCAGCGCGACGTCTCGTCGTGCGGCTGCATCTCCGGGATGGTGACGATCGTCCCGGCCTCGTCGAGGAATGCGCACCGACAGCGGGATCAGCGTGTTCTTCATCCACATGCACTGCGTGGCAGCTTCGTCGAACACGGAAACAGCATCCCGGCGTTCTGCGCGAGCTTCTCGCGGTGCATGCAGGCCCCGCGCGCGAGCCTGGAACGTGTCGGCGAACTCGGCCTTGATCACGTGCATCCCGGCCGTGAGCTCGACGAGCGGCAGGTCAGCGCGCTTGCAGCGCGAAGCGGCGAAGTGCGAGCAATCGAGAAAGTACGGTGCGCATGCCGGAAAGAGAAAAGCGGCGGGGATCGCGCCCCCGCCCTTCTTACGATACCGAACTGGAACCTTACTTCTTGGCTTCGTCTTTCTTCGACGTCGTCTTTCTTCGGTCGTCCTTCTTCGCTTCAGTCCTTCTTGGCGTCGGCCTTCTTCGGGTCGGCCTTCTTCTCGGCGCTCTCTCTTCTCGGCGCCCTTCTTCTCCGCTTCATATGCCCTTCTCGGCGCCCTTCTTCTCGCCCTCGGATTCCTTCTTCTCCATCGTCGCCTTCTCGTCCTTCTTCGTCGTCGCCCTTCGCAGCGCCTGCGTGCGAGGCGGCGATCGCGCTGACGCTGACCGCGGTAAACATCGCGGCAACGATCATGGACAGCAGCTTGGTCATTTCCATCTCCTGGTTTAGTTGTTGAAAGCAGGGAGACGCGAAAGACTGCCACCATGCCCCCGTGACGACTAAAAACGCATCACCTTGCGGGACGTTGACAGGCTTCTAATCTTATTTGCATACAATGGGTTACTATGCGCTCCGGATTGTGTTCTGGCACTGCTCGCGCGGCCACGCCTGACATGGGCCGCACCCACGTGCCGCGGGACGACCGGGAGGTCGCTCGAGGAGGCTCCCGGTGCGCCTCTCGGACCCGCTCGCCGCCGAGCTGAGGACCCTGCGGGCGTGCGGTCGCCGCCGCACCTGACGGACCCGCGCGCCGGCCGTACAGCTCGCGCGGCGCTACTTCGACCTCGCGATGGCGCAGGGCGATCCGCGCTACGTCGGTTATGCCGACGCCGCGCTGCGTCCCGTGGTACCGGCTGCCGGCACGAGCGCCGGCGTCCTCGGCCGCGCGGCATGCTGCGCCAGTACCGCCACGACTTCGACGGCGCGCTGCGAAGACCTCGAGGCGCGCTGCCAGGGCCGACCCGCGCGATCCCGAACCGCATGCCTGGCGCGCAGCCATCTTCATGGTGCGCGCCGACTACCCGAGGCACGGCGCGAATGCGCGCTGCTCGCCGGCCCGCTCGAGCGAGCTGCATGCGACGGCGATGCATCGCGTACGTCGATGCGACCACGGGAAGGCGCGTGCCGCCTACGAGGCGCTCGCCGCGCTCTCTCGCGCGCAGCCCCGATGCGACTCCCGGTCTGCGCCTCTGGGTCCTCACGCGCCTCGCCGAGATCGCCTGGCGGCTGGAGGAGCCCGCCGCCGCCGAGCGCCATTTCCGGGAGGCGCGCTGCGGCTCGACGTCACGACAACTTCCTGCTTGCCGCCTATGCCGGACTTCCTGCTCGAGCAGGACCGCGCCGCGGAGGTCGTAGCGCTGCTCAAGGACTGGACGCGCTCCGACACGCTCTGCTGCGGCTCACGCGCTTGCCGAGCGCGCGCTGAAGCTCCGGCCGCGAGGCAGCAGCACGTTCGGCGCGCTCGCCGAGCGCTTTGCGGACGCCGCGCAGCGCGGCGAGCGGCTGCACCTGCAGGAGGAGTCGCGCTACCTGCTCGAGCTGAAGGGCGATGCGCGGGCAGCCGCTCGCGGCGGCGGCTGAGAAACTGGAAGGCGCAGCGCGAGCCCCGGGACGCGGCTATTGCTGCATCAGATCCGCCCTCGCGGCGCGCGATCCGCGCCGCCGCAGCTCCTGGCGCTCGAATGGCTGGACGCGAGCGGCTTCGAAAGTTCTGCGTTGCGTCCGCATCGCCGGCGAGCTCAAGGCTGCAGGGCGATGAAACGTTGGCTGGCACTGCTGCTTTCGCTCGCCCTTGCTTGCTTCCGCAGCGCATGCGCACGAAGCCGAGCGACAGCTACCTCGCGATTCGCGCCGACGGAAGCTGGCATGCGAAGGCCAATGGGACATCGCGCTGCGCGACCTCGAATACGCAATCGGGCTGGACGCGGACGGTGACGGCGCGATCACCTGGGGCGAGCTGCGCGCCGAAGCGCCAGGGATTGCCGCTTATGCATTTGCACGGCTGAAGATCCGCGCCGACGGAAACGCCCGTGTGCGCTTGCATGTGCGGTCGAGCACCTGGTCGACGAGCACAGCGACGGCGCCTACGCCGTCGCTGCGCTTCGCGGCCGACCTGCGAAGCGCGGCGCTATCGGCGGGCTCGGACATCGAGTACAGCCTGTTCTTCGACCTCGATCCGACGCACCGCGGCCTGCTCGCGGGTCGAGCGTCCGGCCGGCACTCGCAGACCGCAGTCCGTCGGCCCGAGCGGCCGAGACTGTCAGTTCGCGCGCTCGCGAGCGTCTCGCGCCTCGCGCAGTTCGTCGACTACGTGCGCGACGGCATCTGGCACATCTGGATCGGCTTCGACCACGTGCTGTTTCTCGTTTCGTCTGCTGCTGCCGGCGGTCGCTGCGCTTCAAGGAACGCACGGCTGGGAGCCTGCCGAGCGCTTCGCGCCGATGTTCTGGGACAGTGTTCAAGGTCGTCACGCCGCTTCACGGTCGCGCACTCGATCACGCTTTCGCTCGCGGCGCTGGCGGTGATCCAGCTGCCCTCGCGCCTGGTCGAGTCGGCGATCGCGCTGTCGGTGCTGCTCGCGCGGCGCTGAACAACCTGCGGCCGCTGGTGCGCCGGGCGGCGCTGGATCGGTCGCATTCGCATTTCGGGCCTGATCCACGGGTTCGGTTTCGCCAGCGTGCTCGCCGACCTCGGGCTGCCGCAGGATCACGCTGCTGATCGCGCTGGTGGGCTTCAACCTCGGCGTGGAAGCCGGGCAGCTCGCGATCGTCGCGCGCATTCCTGCCCGCCGCATTCTGGATGCGCCGGACGTGGCTCCTACCGCACGGATGCTGTTCATCGGCGAGATCGGCGCTGATCGCGCTGATCGCGGCTGTCTGGCTGATGAGCGCTCGTTCGACCTGGAAGCTGCTCCCCGGCTAGCTATAATTGATTTCTCGGCACGCACCCCTTCACGGAGTTCTCCATGGCGTACAAGCACATCGAGGATTCCGCGGCGTCGAAATGCGGTCAGCAAGGTTTCCTCCTGAACGTCGCCGGTACGACCGATCGTTCCATCATCGAAGGTGACGGTACCGGGTCGATATCACGCCGGTGATGGTCAAGGTCGTCGACGCAGCGGTGAAGAAAGCCTACGGCGGCAAGAAGAAGATCGTCTGGATGGAGATGTTACGCCGGCGAGAAGTCGTGCCAGGTCTACGGCGAGAACGTCTGGCTGCCTGAAGAGACGCTCGAGGCGTCGCGCGAGTACGTGGTCTCGATCAAGGGACCCCTGACCACCCCGGTCGGCGGCGGGATCCGCTCGATCAACGTCGCGCTGCGCCAGGAGCTCGACCTGTACGTGCTGCCTGCGCCCGGTGCGCTGGTTCACGGGCGTGCCTTCGCCGCTGAAGGAGCCCGAGAAGACCGACATGGTGATCTTCCGCGAGAACTCGGAGGACATCTATGCCGGCATCGAGTGGGCGGCGAAGTCGGCCGAGGCGCAAGAAGCTGATCAAGTTCCTCGATCGAGGAGATGAAGGTGCGAGAAGATCCGCTTCCCGAGACCTCCGCGATCGGCATCAAGCCGGTGTCGTCGCAGGGCTCGGAGCGGCTGATCCGCAAGGCTTTCCAGTACGCGATCGACAACAACCGCAAGTCCGTGACGCTGGTGCACAAGGGCAACATCCAGAAGTTCACCGAGGGCGGCTTCCGCGACTGGGGCTACGCGCTCGCGCAGAAGGAGTTCGGCGCCAAGCCGATCGACGGCGGCCCGTGGTGCAGCTTCAAGAACCCGAAGGCCGGCCCGGACATCGTGGTCAAGGACGTGATCACCGACGCCATTCCTGCAGCAGATCCTGCTGCGGCCGGCGGAGTACGACGTCATCGCGACCACTCAACCTGAACGGCGACTACATCTCGGACGCGCTCGCGGCGCAGGTCGGCGGCATCGGCATCGCGCCCGGGCGCGAACATGTCGGACTCGGTCGCGATGTTCGAGGCGACGCACGGCACGGCGCCGAAGTACGCCGGCAAGGACTACGTGAACCCGGGCTCCGAGATCCTGTCGGCCGAGATGATGCTGCGCCACATGGGCTGGGTCGAGGCGGCCGACGTGATCGTCCGCTCGATGGAGAAGCGCGATCAGCCGACAAGGTCGTGACCTACGACTTCGCGCGCGCTGATGAGCGGCGCGAAGCAGGTCAAGTGCTCGGACTTCGGCCAGGCGATGATCGAGCGGATGTAGCGGACCAGCCGAAACAACAAAGGCCGCCCGGGCGGCGGCCTTTGCTGCAATGCGCGGTGCGTCAGGCTTTCTGGATGTTCGAGGCCTGCTTGCCCTTGGGGCCCTGCACGACGTCGAAGCTGACCTTCTGTCCTTCCTTCAGCGTCTTGAAGCCCTGCATGTTGATCGCCGAAAAATGGGCGAACAGATCCTCGCTGCCGTCATCCGGCGTGATGAATCCGTAGCCCTTCGCGTCGTTGAACCACTTCACCGTGCCTGTTGCCATTGCCGCTCCCTTGCTTGTTGGTTGGACGATCCGGGCGGGCCTGCCCGGGCCATGCTTGAAACTCGCGACCCCTTCGCCCCTATGGAATGGCGTTGCAGGACAGCCTGAATCCAAACATGGGGCGGCTTTTACGCGCGTTCCCGGGTTGCGTCAAGTAGCCGGCACGCGGTCATGCGCCAACGCAGCTGGCACATCCGTGCGGCGCGTTGCGCTCCGCCGTCCATTGGCTACGATATCTTGCAGGCAGGCGGCACGGATTCGTCAGGATCACAGACTGCGACAGGGTGGAACGAAACGATCTCGAACGGGCAGGCAGGCAGCATGCAGCAAAAGGACGACGCGGTAGTCGAGGCTCGCAAGGCGAAGCTCAAGCCTCCGCCGATGTTCAAGGTCATGCTGCTCAACGACGACTACACGCCGATGGAGTTCGTCGTTGCTGGTGCTGCAGAAGTTCTTCGCGCATGACCGCGAGCGGGCGACGCAGGTGATGCTGAAGGTGCATCGCGAGGGCATCGGGGTATGCGGCGTCTATCCGAAGGACGTCGCCGCGACCAAGGTGCAGCAGGTCGCCGCGTACGCTCGCAAGCACCAGCATCCGCTGCAGTGCGTGATGGAGGAAACGTGAGCATGATCGCTCAGGAACTCGAAGTCAGCCTGCACATGGCGTTCGTCGAGGCGCGGCAGAAGCGCCACGAGTTCATCACCGTCGAGCACCTGCTGCTCGCGCTCCTGGACAACCCGACCGCCGCCGAGGTGCTGCGCGCCTGCGGCGCCAACATGGACGAGCTGCGCAAGCAACCTGGCGCAGCATATCGCCGAGCAGACGCCGCGCATCGCCGCCGACCGCGAGGTCGACACCCAGCCCACGCTCGGCTTCCAGCGCGTGATCCAGCGCGCGATCCTGCACGTCCAATCCTCCGGCAAGAAGGAAGTGACCGGCGCGAACGTGCTGGTCGCGATCTTCGGCGAGAAGGACTCGCACGCGGTGTACTTCCTGCAGCAGCAGGGAATCACGCGGCTCGACGTGGTCAACTACATTTCGCACGGCATCACCAAGACGCCGCAGCCGCACCAGGGCAAGAGCGAGCAGGAAGCCGAGCAGGAAGGCGAAGCGCGAGACCAGCCAACAGCCCGCTCGACAACTACACGCAGAACCTGAACGCGCTCGCGCTCGCCGGCAAGATCGATCCGCTGATCGGCCGCGACAAGGAGCTCGAGCGCGTCGTGCAGACGCTGTGCCGGCCGGCGCAAGAACAACCCGCTGCTCGTCGGCGAGGCGGGCGTCGGCAAGACCGCGATCGCCGAAGGCCTGGCGCGGCGCATCGTCGAAGGCAACGTGCCCGGACCTGCTCGCGAAGTGCACGGTGTTCGCGCTCGACATGGGCGCCCTGCTCGCCGGCACCAAGTATCGCGGCGATTTCGAGCAGCGCCTGAAGGCGGTGCTGAAGCAGCTGGTCGACAACCCGAGCGCGATCCTGTTCATCGACGAGATCCACACGGTCATCGGCGCCGGCGCCGCCTCGGGCGGCACGCTGGATGCCTCGAACCTGCTCAAGCCCGCGCTTGCAAAGCGGCCAGCCTGGAGTGCATCGGCGCGACCACCTACACCGAATACCGCGGCGTGTTCGAGAAGGACCACGCGCTGTCGCGTCGCTTCCAGAAGATCGACGTCGTCGAGCCGTCGGTCGAGGAAACGGTCGAGATCCTGAAGGGGCTGAAGACCCGCTTCGAGGCGCACCACAGCGTGAAGTACACCGCCAACGCGCTGGCAACGGCCGCCGAGCTGTCGGCGAAGTACATCAACGACCGGCATCTGCCGGACAAGGCGATCGACGTCATCGACGAAGCCGGCGCGGCCCAGCGGATCGCGCCCAAGGCCAAGCAGAAGAAGGTCATCGGCAAGTCCGGAGATCGAGGAAATCATCGCCAAGATCGCGCGCATCCCGCCGCGCAGCGTCTCGACCGACGACCGCAGCGCGCTTGCGAACCTCGACCGCGACCTGAAGGCCGTCGTGTTCGGCCAGGACAAGGCGATCGACGCGCTTGCCGCCGCGATCAAGATGGCGCGCAGCGGCCTGGGCAACCCGCAGAAGCCGATCGGCAACTTCCTCTTCAGCGGCCCGACCGGCGTCGGCAAGACCGAGGTCGCGCGCCAGCTCGCCTACTGCATGGGCATCGAGCTGATCCGCTTCGACATGTCCGGAGTACATGGAGCGCCACGCGGTCAGCGCGCCTCATCGGCGCGCCGCCGGGATACGTCGGCTTCGAGCAGGGCGGCCTGCTCACCGAGGCGATCACCAAGAAGCCGTATTCCGTGCTGCTGCTCGACGAGATCGAAAAGGCGCACCCGGACATCTTCAACATCCTGCTGCAGGTGATGGACCACGGCACGCTGACCGACAACAACGGCCGCAAGGCCGATTTCCGCAACGTGGTCATCGTCATGACGACCAACGCGGGCGCCGAGTCGCTCGCCCGGACATCGATGGGCTTCACGCACGAACAAGCAGGTCGGCGACGAGATGGAAGCGATCAAGAAGCATGTTCACGCCGGAATTCCGCAACCGGCTGGACGCGATGATCTCGTTCTCGCGCGCTCGACCCCGAGGTCATCCTGCGCGTGGTCGACAAGTTCCTGATGCAGCTCGAGGAGCAGCTCGCCGAGAAGAAGGTCGAGGCCGCGTTCACCCACGACGCTGAAGGAGCACCTGGCGAAGAAAGGGTTCGATCCGCTGATGGGTGCGCGCCCGATGGCGCGCCTGATCCAGGACACGATCCGGCGGGCGCTCGCCGATGAGCTCCTGTTCGGCAAGCTGCAGCACGGCGGCAAGGTGACCATCGACGTCGACGATGCGGAGACGGTCTCGCTCGTCTTCGATATCGAAGTGAAGCCGCCGGCTGCGCCCGCGGCCGGCCGCGCCGGTCGCCTGAGTCGCCCGGCCCTCCGGGGCCCGGCAGTAGCAGGGAGGAGGCATCTGATGCGCACCGTTCTGCGTCCTCGCGACGGCACTCGCCGTTGCGCCCGTCGCTGCATCCGCCCAGGACAGCCGGCGCCAGGAACCTCGCCGCCGCCGTGCTCGATCTGTCACGGCACCGACGGACGCGCCGCAACCAAGGACGTCGATTCCGCTCGCGGGCCTGCCGCAGGATCACATCGCCACGCAGATGAGGGCTTTCCGCGACGGCAAGCGCCCGGCGACGGTGATGCACCAGATCGCCAAGGGCTACACGCGACGAGCAGATCGACGCAGCTGGCGAGCTGGTTCGCGGCGCAGAAGCGCTAGAGGAGGCCGCGATGACCGAATTCAAGCGACGCGATTTCCTGAAACTCGCCGGCGGCCGGCGCCGCGCTGTCGGCTGCCGGCTGCGCGACGACGGCGCCTGAAGGCGCCGTGTGGTCGTCGATCGGCGGCGGATTCGGCGGCGCGACGGCCGCGAAGTACATTCGCATGTGGGATCCGGCAATCGAGGTGGTGCTGGTCGAGCGCGAGGGCGCGCTTCGTCTCGTGCCCGATCTCCAACCTCGTGCTCGCCGGCTACTCGACGATGCAGGAAATCACGACAGGCTACGACGGCCTGCGCCGCCACGGCGTGCAGGTGGTGCGCGACGAGGCGACCGCGGTCGACGCGGCGAAGAAGAGCGGTGAAGACTCGCGCGCGGCGGCGACCTCGCATACGACCGGCTCGTCGTGTCTCCGGGCATCGACTTCACGTTTGGCGACGTCGCCGGCTACGAAGCGGCGATGAGCCGGGCCGCGTGCTGCACGCGTGGAAGGCGGGCCGCAGACCGTGGAGCTGCAGGAAGCAGCTCGAGCAGATGAAGGATGGCGGCGTCTACGTCACTGTCGATCCCGGTCGCGCCGCTACCGCTGCCCGCCCGGCCCGTACGAGCGCGCGAGCGTGGTCGCGGCCTATTTCAAGCAGGCGAAGCCGCGCTCCAAGGTGCTGGTGCTCGATGCCAATCCCGGACGTGACGTCGAAGCCCGGCCTGTTCAAGGCGGCGTGGAAAGACCTGTACGGCGGCATCCTCGAATACCGCGGCAACGCGAAGGCGATCGGCGTCGACGCGGCAGACGATGACCGTCAAGCTCGAGGTCGAGGACGTCAAGGGCGACGTGCTGAACGTCGTCCGCCGCACCGCGCCGGGCGACATCGCGCGCAAGGCCGGGCTGCATCACCACCAACAACCGCTGGTGCGACGTCGACTGGCGCACGATGGAATCGAAGGCGGTCAAGGGCGTTCACGTGCTCGGCGACGCGACGCTGTGCGGCACCCGGCATGCCGAAATCCGGCAGCATGGCCAACAACCACGCGCAAGATCGCGGCCGCTGCGATCGTCGAGCTGCTGAACGGGCGCAGCCCGCAGCCGGTGAAGATCATCAACACCTGCTACAGCTTCGTCTCGCAGAAGGAAGCGATCCGGGTCTCGTCGGTGCACGAATGGGACGCGACACAGGGAACGCTGATCGCGGTCAAGGGCTCGGGCGGAGTCTCGGCCGCGCGCAGCGAAGCCGAAGGCACGTTCGCCTGGAACTGGGCGAAGACGATCTGGGCGGATTCGCTGGCGTAGAAGGACGGGTCTCTTGCTGCACATTGGCATCGCCGCCTGCTCGGCGGAAGGCGCCGCGCTTTGCTACCGCACCATCTGCACCGAGGCGCCGGCGCTGCTCGGCCGGGCGCACGACCATCCCGAAGTGTCGATGCACACGCCGCCGCTGCCCGAGTACATGGAGCCCATCTATCGCGGCGACTGGCAGGCGTGGCGGACGTGATGCTGGCGTCGGCGCACAAGCTGCAGAAAATCGGCGCCGACTTCCGTCGATCTGCCCGGACAACACGCTGCACCAGGCGTTTCCGCTGCGTCGCTCCGCGCTCGCCGCTTCCCTGGCTGCACATCGCCGAGGTCGTCGCCGCGCAGGCGACGGCGCGCGGCTTCCAGCGCGCCTGGGCTGCTCGGCACGCGCTGGCTGGTGCAGAGCGAAGTCTATCGCGGGCGCACTACGCGCGCCCGACGCCGCCGAGCGCGAGGAGACTCAACCGCATCATCATGGACGAGCTGGTGTGCGGGATCTTCAAGCCCGAGGCGCTCGCGTTCCACCAGCGTGTGATCTCGCGCATGAAGGACGAGGGATGCGATGCAGTCGTCCTCGGCTGCACCGAGATCCCGCTGCTCGTCGACGACTCGAACTCGCCGCTGCCGACGCTCGACTCGACCCGGCTGCTCGCGCGCGCGGCGCTCAAGAAGGCGCTGCAGCAGGATTAGAATTCGGCGCTGATACCACGCTCGCGAGGAAGAACTGAAAATGCTTACGCTCTATTACGCCCCTGGCGCCTGCTCGATGGGCGGCGCACGTCGTCCTCGAGGAAAGTGGGCGAGAAGTACGCGCCGCAAAGCGCATGGACCTCTCAAAGGGCGAGCAGCGAACCGCCGAGTACATGAAGATCCACCCGCTCGGCCGCGTGCCCGCGCTGTAGCTGGACGACGGGTCGCCCCTCGCCGAGAACACCGCGATCCTGCCCTTCCTCGGGAAAGCGCTTCGGCCTGTGGCCCGGGGATCCGGTGAAGCGAAGCGACGCGCGCTCTCGACTCATCGGCTTCTTCGCCGCCACCGTCCACCCGGCGAACGGCCACATCGGCCGCACGGAACGCTACACCGACGAGAAGGCCGCCTTTCCGGGCATCCAGGCAAAAGGCGAAGCAGAGCTATGCCGAGTACATGAAACAGATCGACGCCATGTACGCCGGCCGCGAGTGGCTCTCCGACAGCTATTCGGTGCTCGATCCCTACGCCTTCATCTTCTATTTCTGGGACCACCGCCGCGGCGAGCCGGTGGCGGAACTGAAGCACTACACCGCGCGCGAAGGATCGCATGCTCGCGCGCCCCGCGGTGCAGCGCGTACTCGCGGACGAGGGCTCAGCTCTAGCGCAAGCGCTTCTCGTAGCGCCAGGCTTCCATCGTCAGCTTCCCGTCCGGCGTCTCGGGGTGATGCACGAACACGCCGGCGCGACGCCAGCCATGCTTCTCGTAGAACGCGGGCGGCGCGGCTCGTTGCCGATCGCGCACCCGAGCCAGGCGAGCCCGACTCCGGCTGTCGCGAACCGCGCTTCTGCGTCGGCGAGCAGCGCTGCCGCGGCCCCCGAACCGCGAGCATGCGAGGCGACGAAGCAGGTGGTCGAGCTCGTCGCCTTTGACGATGCAGAACCCATCGAGCCTTTCCGCTGTGCAGGCCACGCGCGTCCGCTCCAGTGCCGCGCGCAACCGCGTAGTGAAATCCTCCAGCGTGCGGATGCGCGTCAGAGCCGGCGGCACGATCAGCGCATGCGCGTCGTGCCACGCGCCGTGCCACAGCCCCGCCAGGGCGTCGACTTCTGCCCGCCTGCGCGTCCCGGATCTGCATCGTGGACGCCATCTTACGGTGCCGCGATGATCGTCCACCTGCTGGACGGCAGCCGTACGAGCTGTACCGGCATTTCTACGGGCTGCGCCGTTTCACCAAGGGCGAGGACCCGCCCAGGCGGCCGCGGTCGCGGGCGTGCTCAACACCGTGCTTGCAGATGATCGAGCAGGGCGCCACGCACGTCGGTGTGGCGACGGATCACGTGATCGAGTCGTTCCCGCAACAACCTCTGGGCCGGCTACAAGACCGGCGACGGGATCGAGCCGGCGCTTGTGGAAGCAATTCCATCCGCTCGAAGAGGCGCGTGCGGCGATGGGCGTCAGCCGTATGGCCGATGGTCGAGCTCGAGGCGCGACGACGCGCTCGCCTCCGCCGCGCGCATTGCCGTCAGCGGACGAGACGCGCCAGAAAGTCTGCATCTGGACTCCCGACAAGGACCTCGCGCAGTGCGTGCGTGGAGGATCGCGTCGTGCAGATGGATCGCAGAAGTCGGCGCAGATCCGCGACGCCGACGCCGGCGTGAAGGCGAAGTTTGGCGTCGTCGCCCGCGCTTGATTCCTGACTACCTGGCGCTCGTCGGCGACGCTGCGGACGGATATCCCGGCTTGTCGGGCTACGGGCGAAGGGCGCGGCAACGCTGCTCAACAAGTACGGCCCGATCGAGAACATCCCGCCCGGGATTCTCGCCGACCGGCGCGAGGGATGCGCTGCTCTTCAAGAAGCTGGCGACGCTGGTTGCCGATGCGCCGGTGCTGCGGAACGTCGACGAATTGCCGAATGGCGCGGAGCGCCGACGGCATTCGCGGCGCTCGCAGAAGGAATCGACGCACGCCTCGTTGCGCGCGCAGAACGCCTGCGGCCCGCTTAGCTCTTTCCGGTCGATCCGGAAGCCGCGCGGCGCCGCGGCTCGACGCTTCGAACTCCTCGACGACGTTCCATTCGACCTGCTGCACCGGAACGATGATCATCTGCGCGATCCGGTCCATCGGCTGGATCGTGAACGCCTGCCTTGCTGCGATTCCACACCGAAACGAATGACCTGTCCCTGGTAATCGGAGTCGATCAGGCCGGACCAGATTGCCGAGCACGATGCCATTGCTTCGCGCCGAGGCCCGAGCGCGGCAGCATCGAGTGCGGCGTATCCCGGATCGCCGAGGTGGATTGCGATTCCCGACGGCATCGAGCTTCGAGTCGCGCCGGGCTCGAGCGTCAGCGGCGCGTCGATGCACGCGCGCAGGTCGAGGCCGGCGGCGCCTGGCGAGCCATACGGCAGGCATGTTCTCGCGGATCCTCGGATCGAGGATCTTGACGTCGAGCCTGCGCACGTCAGCGCTTCGATCCCGCCATCAGCGCCGCGACATGCGCGACGAGCTTGCGAGCGAGCTCGATCTTCGGCCCGCGCCCGAGCGGATGCTCGCCGCGGTCGTCGAACAGCGTCAGCGAGTTGTCGTCCGCGCCGAGCGCTTCCTTGCGCGAGATTCGCGGCGAGCAGCGGAACGTTCTTGCGCACGCGCTTCTCCTCGCGCGTGCTCGCCCAGGTTCTCGCTCTCGGCGGCGAAGCCGATGCAGAACGGTCCGTTCTGCGCGCCGCGACCCAGGCCAGGATGTCGGGATTCTCGACGAGCTCGAGCGTCATCCCTTGCCGCCGTCCTTCTTGATCTTCTGCCCGAGCGGTTCGCCACGCGGTAATCCGACACCGCGGCGACCGCAAAGAAAACATCGCAGCCCTGCACCGCCGACTTGACCGCGTCGAACATCTGCGCGGCGGTGCAGACATCGGTGCGCGCCACGCCCGGCGGCGTAGCGAGGGGAACCGGGCCGCTCACCAGCGTCACCTCGGCGCCCGCCTCGCGGCACGCGCGCGCAACGGCGAAGTCCCATCTTTCCGGAGCTCGCGTTGGTGATCATCCGCACCGGGTCGATCGGCTCCTCGGTCGGGCCGGCGGTGATCAGCACGCGCTTGCCGGACAGCGCTTTGGGCTGGAAAAAGGATTCGATCTCGCCGAGGAGGTCCTCGGCTTCCAGCATGCGCCCCATGCCGACTTCGCCGCACGCCTGGTCGCCCGGCGCGGGCCCGGCGATGAGGATGCCGTCGTCGCGCAGCGCGAGAACGTTCTGTTGCGTCGCCGCGTTCTCCCACATCTCGACATTCATCGCCGGCGCCACCATCAGCGGGCAGCGTCGCGCGAGCGTCAGCGTGGAGAGCAGGTCGTCGGCGACGCCGTGCGCGACCTTGGCGATGAAGTCCGCGGTGGCGCGGCGCGACCACGATGAGGTCGCGGTCGCGCGACAGCTCGATGTGCCCCATGTTGTCGGGAACCCGCGGGTCCCACAGGTCGCTCCACGCGGTCTGGCCGGTAAGCGCCTGCAGTGTTGCCGTGCCGATGAAGCGCTCGGCCGCCGGAGTGAGCACGGCGCGGCACGTCGCACCCTGCCTGCATCAGCAGGCGCGCCAGCTCGGCGGACTTGTAGGCCGGCAATGCCGCCGGTCAGTCCGAGCAGGATCCGCTTGCCTTTCAATGTCATCGCGGAGGACCAGGCGGTGCGTTGAACGGAGGCGGGAATTCTAGG
>ERZ1370068.6416-contig-54_pt1 | contig 52996 bp, 93 predicted proteins | sample MGYA00561227_ERZ1370068 | MGnify/ENA primary metagenome ERZ1370068 (study PRJEB38410, sample SAMEA6850437) | metagenome | study: Metagenomic assessment of the ecological functions of the soil: analysis of the soil microbiota associated with the... | reverse complement strand
ATGCTTAGCGTTCAGATTTACGTGTGCACTCGAGATCGACTCATCGTCGCCCCTTTTACGCCAAGCTTTCAAACTGCAGGGATTCCTCACGCCTGGATACGCCACGCGGCGGAGGTTGGGCTCAATGGCCTTTGCATTGGCGGTGATCATCCTCGAAGAGCGCCACGACACCGCAGCCACCAAAAGTCAGTCATCGGACCGTTCCCCGTGTTTGATGCCCCTCAAAAAGCGCAGACGTTGGTGGCGCGTGTCGAGCGCCTTCTGAACTGGTTGAATGACAATCCCGATGCACCTGTTGATGACGTTTGCCATACCACTACAACGTCAGCAGAAGCCAGTTTGCATTTCGCTTCGCCGCGCCCGCCCGATCGGTCAGCAGAGCTGAAAAAAGCACCTCGCAGCATGGCTGCGGACGGTGGCCGAAGATGCGTCGAGCCTGACGATGCCAGCCAGCAATGCGCCGATCGCTTTCATGTTTTCCGGTCCAGGGTTCGCAGCATGCCGGCATGGCCGCGGAGTTGTATCGCACGCACATCACGTTTTTCCGAATGCGATGGATCATTGTCATGCTTTGGCGGAGCCGTATCTTGAGCAAGGCTTGCCGAGGTGATTTTTGCTGCAGACCGCAGTGATGACTGCGCTGGTCGACCGCACCGACTACACCCAGCCTGCGCTGTTTGCGGTTGAGTATGCTCTGGCGAGGAACTTCTTGAAATCCTGGGGCATCGCGCCCGACGCAGTGATTGGGCACAGCCTGGGAGAAATTGCCGCTGCTTGTGCGGCGGATGTCACTACGCTCAAAGACGCGATGCGAGTTGGTCACCGCTCGCGGTGCGTTGATGCACCGGCTGCCGAGCGGTGGGGCCATGGCCGCGATATATCGCCGAGACGAGATCCGTGGTGCGTACGCTCATCGACGACGATCGGCTCCCGAGATTACTGTGGCCGCGATGAACGGACCGCTGAATACCGTCGTGTCCGTGCGACCGGGATGCAGTTGAGAAAGCTGTCGGAGGAGCTGGACCGGCAGAAAGCATATCAGCTATCGGGAATTGCAGGATTTCCACACGCGCTTTCATTCGCCGCGTACCGAACCCATTCTTGATGATCTGGAAAACGTTGCGGGCCAGATCAAGCATAACGCTCCTAAACTGCCCCTGATATCCAACCTGACCGGCGAGGCCGATGTCGGCCGCGCCCGACAAATTCTATTGGCGCCGGCACGCTCAGCGAAGCGGTGCGGTTCGGAGACGGGATGCTTGCGCTTGCTCAGCTGGAGTGCCGGACCTTCTCGAGATCAGGGCCGCACCCGGTGCTGCTGCCGACTGCGCAAGTTTGCCTTGGAGCAGAACGGCAAAGTCCGCCGCCTGGATTGCTACGCTAAACCGTCAAAAAGCCAGACGCCGAGTCGATCACCGAAATGCTGGTCGCGCTGTATCTCGCCGGCCACAACGCTAAATTGACTGCAGTGCATGCGGACTCTTCATGGCGACGAATACCGTTGCCCACTTACCCGTTCCAGCGCAAGCGTCACTGGATAGAGAGACAATACGATCCATACTGAACGACGGCCCGGAATGCTGTCGAACAACCTCATCCGCTGGTGGGCAGGCGCATAAATTCAACTACCGAAAGAGGTGCGTTATGAAGCGCGCTACGGCGTGCAGCACGCCGGCTACTCTCTGATCATAGAGTTGTGGGAACCGTCGTCCTGCCAACCACCGCTGAGCTGGAGGCGGCCACGGTCGTCGGCCGGATGCATTTCGGGACGTCGCGAGTGAGTTTCGATGATGCGATGCATCACCAGGCGATGTCGTTTACCAATGGGGAAGATCGGATTGTGCGAGTGTTGGTAACTCCGCTGAAATCCGACAGGGCGCAAGTTTCAGACTGGAAAGTGCAGCCACTCGAAGACTCGGAGGTCTGGCATACTCACATGACGGGCACCCTGCGCAAGTCGGAGCGTGCCGTCCTGGTCGGCGACTCTTTTTCGACGAAGCAGGTCCGGGCCCGTTGCCAGCAAACACTGCCTGTTGCCGATTTCTACGACAGGCTGGACAAGTTCGGGCTTGAATATGGCCCCAGTTTTCGTGGCGTCCGGGAATTGTACTTCGGTCAACATGAGGCGCTTACCAGAGTGCGGCTTCCGGACGGTCTGGCAAATACGCAATACGCGATGCACCCGCGTTTCTGGATGCGTGCCTGCATGCCTATCCTCTTGTGCTGATGATGCGTGCGGAGAAAGCCAGAAGCGACGGCCGTAAGCTCCTACCTGCCCGTCTCGCTGGCGGGATTTCGCTGCTATCAGGACGGGATCGACGAAGCATGGGTGCACACCACGCTGCGGAGTGTCGAGAAAGACGATACGCAGGTGGTCGACATTCGGGTTTACGATGTGGCGGAGCGGCCGGTGGCGGAACTGGAAGGGTTGGCCGTGCGCCTGTTGCCGCTCGATAAGGTGGCAGCTGCGCCCGGAGCCGGCACGGACGTACTTGTTTTACCGGGCAGCCTGGCGGAAGAGCATCGGAGTGGCCTGCCAATCCTGCAGGTGGATCGTGCCCCGGCAAGCTGGATGATCTTCGCCGATGCAAAGGTGTCGGCGTAGCGCTGGCTCAGCAGACTGGAAGCTACGGGGCCATCATTGCCACCTCGTCTACAGGATGATGCATTCGCTCAACAGGGTACCCGAACGTGGACCGTGAACGAACGGCAGACCGCACGATTTTCGCCGGTTGCTGGAGCAATTCGCTCGCCAGCGAGACGCTACCGTGCGATGGCGTGGTTTATCTGTGGGGCCTGGATGCCCCGTCCATTGAAGGTCTAACCCTTGCAAGATTGAAAGAGCGGCAGCGGAGATGATGTGCCGCGGGGCACTTGGCGATCTTGCATGCGCTTGCCGGAAACTCGGTCGACTGAATCCGACTCGGCAGGCGGCTTTGGTTTGTAACCGCAAACACTCAAAGACTAGAAGGCGCCAGGACCAGCATGTTGATCCGATCCAGGCGCGCCTCTGTGGGTTTGGGACGAACCGTGCTGACGATCGAGTATCCCGGCATTTGGGGAGGATTGATCGATCTGCAATCGAACGGTGACCGGACGCCGAACATAGATTCGTTGGCGGCGGAGTTGCTCCATCCGGATGGTGAGACCCAGATTGCCATCTCCGCCGACGGCCAGCGCAATGTCCCGAGGTTCGTCAAGCAATCCCTTGCAGAACTTCCAGCGCAGCTGCCGCCGGTGCGCGTGGGGACGCTACCTATCTTGTCACCGGTGGTCTGGGAATGTTGGGGCGCAGTGTCGCCAAGATGGCTCATCAGGCAAAGGTGCGAAACACCTTGTCCTGACAGGTCGAAACGCGAGTTCCGAAGCAGCACAAGAACTGCTCAGCGCAGCAGAATTGTAACGGCGCAGCAATCCATGTCGTAGCGGCCGACATCAGCCGCGATGAAGACGTAAGGCGCCTCGTGCAGACTAATCAGCAGCGAATTACCGCCTCTGAAAGGGTGTGGTGCAGTCGGCCGGCGTCCTGGATGACGGAATATTGGCCCAACTTGATTGGGACAGATTTGCGCGCCTGTTCGAGCCTAAAGTGTATGGAAGCTGGCTCCTGCACGAGCTACACCAAATCGCTGGAGCTGGACTTCTTTATTTTGAAATCATCTTTGTTGAGCCTGTTAGGTTCCGCTGGTCAGGGAACTACACCGCCAGCAGCAGCTTTTCTTGATTCTTTGGCAGCTCACCGCCGTGCCGTGGGTTTGCCGGCCACGGCGATCAACTTGGTGTGCCTGGTCAGGGGCGGGTTGGCTACCGTTTCGGGCGCTCGTGGCGAGGCCATGTGGTCGGCGCTGGGCGTAAAATCTGTTTCTCCCGAGTCTCGCAATGCAGGTGTTCGACAAGTTGATGCACCACGATGTCGAGCAGATAGCGATAGCAGCTGCTGATTGGCCGACTTACGCCGGCAAGGTCGGCAAGCCTCGCGTTCCTGGCGGAACTTCTGAGCAGAAATGAGGATTTCGGGTCGCCGAAATTTGCGGAGGAAAGAGTCGCCCCGGCTGCACCTCCATGGTGGGTGAATGACCAAACACGTCAACAGCTTTTGAACAGACTGCAACAGCGCATGATGGCGGAGCTTCGGCTTCGTGGAGCCGATAGATCCGGATCAGCCGTTGAATGAAGTTGGTTTGATCCGTTAAGGTCGGTGACGCTCAGCGAACAACCTGGAGGATGAATTTGGTGTATTGGTTTCGATCTCGGAGCTGATCAGCGGACCGACGATCAACGAGCTGGTCGATCACCTGCGTCGATCTGTTTGGCAGGAATTGCAGGCCGAGCCCGGCGAACCTCGGCCGGCGATGACACCGACGGCGGCTATCACAGCATTGGCTGCAACCCCGCCTATAGCTCCCGCGCACGTCAATTCAGGGGTGGCGCTCTGCAGCGCACGGGCTTCTGCGTTCGGTGGCACCGGAAGCCCGGGTTGCGAAGGATCAAATCCGAGATGGAGCGGGCACTGCACCAAGTCACCAATGGTCACGCGCCCGACGGAGACAGCCACGTAAATGCTGTCGGAAATGACCTGATACAGGCTTATCCGGATGTCGGGAGTTAGATGAAAAGACGCCGCCCGCCAGCAAGAGGGCAATGGGGCCGGGACGGAAGATTTCCATACGCCGGTCTTTGCTACCCGCCGGTGAGGTTGCGTCGCGCACCACCGGAAAGTGGCTGATCGCACCTCGGCCCAATCCGGATGCCAAAGCCCGTTTGTTCTGTTTTCCCTATGCGGGCGGCGGCGCTGGTATCGTTCCGGTCCTGGGCGCGACTGTCTCAACGAACTCTGTGGAGGTGGTGGCGGTCGAGCCGCCGGGGCGCGGAACGCGTATCATATGAAACAGCCATCGGTGACCTGGATACATTTTGTCGAGCGTCTGCTGCCGGAAATGGTCGACTGGCTGGACAGACCATCTGCCTTTTTGGCCACTGCCTGGGCGGACTCCACCATGTTTGCGACACTTTGCGCGCTACCCAGAAGCGTGTGCGCAGTTCATCAAAGCACTCGTTTGCCTGCGGGGAGTAAGGCCACCGCATCATGTTCGAAGCGCGAGGGGAGAGTTTGAGGACAACTTGGCCTACGACATGATGCTGCACCGGCGAGTTTGACATTAGGATCTCCGCTTTACGCCCAAGCGGACGAAATCTTCGCGGATCTCATACGTCAATTCGATATTCCGGCTGCCAACAAGATGTTGGATATGCCGACGCTGAGGAAGGAAGTGTTGTTGCCTACAATCCGCGCCGAGTTTGGAATGGCCTACAATTTTGAGTATCAGCCTGTCTGAGCCCTTTGTCCTTTCCGATCAGCAGTTTTGTCGGTGATTCAGACCCGTGGGTATCGGAAGAAGACTCCGCCGGCTGGGGCGAGATTCACCCGCGGCGGGTTCACCAATCATGTGCGCAAAAGGTTCACATTTTTTGATGGCAGAGGACGCGGAGTACATTCTGGAGACAATCAGCAACGAGCTCGTAAATTCAGCGATTCAGGGCGAGGCGGAGCGGGGATGCACCTCGTTTGAACCGAGTGCAAGCGCCGTTAGACCCTGCGGCGCGCGCCATGTGATTCGGAAGCAGGGCCTGAGCTGCGATGTAACATATCAAGCACGCTGCCAACGTTGCCTTGGCTCTGACGAGATCCGCGGTGTCAAAACCCTCGCTAATGATCTGTAAGATCATCGCCGAGCTGCGAGCGACCCTTGTCGGCGCCTTTCCTCTCAGATCGTACAGGTCACACATGCTCAGGCAAAGTCTAAGTTCGAGGGATTTGGCCTTCTGTTCGCGTGCGACCGTCAAGGCCTTTAGAGAAATAATGCTCGGCCTGATCCAGATCTCGTGGCTCGATCGCAGATATGTTTCGCCAAGCAAGCGATAAATCTCAGCGCGCGTAAAAGCGTTCGGTGTTCTGCGTCATCGAGTCTCGATTGCGCCTGGCCCAGGAATTCGAGCGCTTGTCCGTAACACTCATTTTTTATGCATGCATCCGCCAGCAATCCAAGAGTACAGGATCATAACAACAAGGCCCCGGTCGCCCGTTCTTTTTCCAAACCTTCCCTGAATCTCGGCGATACCTTTCTCAAACTCGCCTGCTGGGCACTGGCCCATCCGCGTAAAATCAGGGCCATGGCTACGCAGTGCACAAACTCATGCTCTTCGCAGAATGCGATTGCCGCGTTAGCCTGGGCTGCAACGACGGCAGTCTCGCCGCGAAACTGATGCACGCGAAGGCTTATCGTTCGTGCCATTGCCTCGCTGAACGGATGTTGAGATGCATCTGCACAACGGCGGGCCTCGGCACAGATCCGCAACGCCTGATCTGGAAAGCCGAGGAACCACAGTGCCATGCCGTCGTATGACCTTACATGGACTCGCGGGTCTTGCGCCGAGAGGTCAAGATACGCCGCAGCCTCGCTGTCCTCACACAGCGCCAATGCTGCGTTCCAGCTCCGTGTGGGCAGCGGCAAATTTCCCCTGTGCGAAATAATGTAAACCCTAGAGCTTCGTGGGCAAGAACCTTGCAAACCGAGTCGTTTAAATTCTCGGCTGTATTCAGCAGATGTTCCGGCAAGGGCGTGGGCTTCACGAAACGCTGCACGCACGAAGATTCCAGGTCCACAGACCAAACACCGCAGGCGAAAGGGTGTGTTCGTCAAGTCCACTCTCTCTGCACAGCTGGTATGCCTCGCGTATACGCATGCTTCACACTGTCAGTGCTCCAGCCCTTGGTCGCCCGGAGGGAGTTGCCGAGCGACGCTTTGAAGCAGCAACTCGGATTTGTTGCGCGCAGCATCGGGTTGTCGATACCGGGAATCGAAGCTCTCAACCCCTTGTTCCAGATGGCCGTGATACGGTGGCGGCATTCGCTGAACGGCTGAGTGCGAGATTGACCGGCCTTGAGCCAGTAGTCGATGGCGGGTTCAACCAGGCCGGCTTCCGTGAAGTGGTGCGCCACGATTTCCGGCTGGCTCGCCACGATGTCGGCAAACTTCTCCTCGAGTGCGCGCGCAATCTGGCCGTGCAACTGCATGCCGGCGGCTCTTGAGCAGGCTCTCATAGGCCGCATCCCGCACCAGCGCGTGCTTGAAGCTGTAGACGGCTTCCGGCGGCTCGCCACGGCGGAACACGAGTTCCGCCTGCTCGAGTTGGGCGAGTGCATGCTTCAATGCGGTCTCGTCGCGTCCGACCACCGCGCGCAGCAAGGAATAGGAGAACTCGCGCCCGATGGCGGCGCCGATTTGGCCGATCTCCTTCACCGGCGCCAGGCGGTCGAGCCGCGCCATCAAAGAGTCCTGAAGGGTCGTCCGGAATGGCGAGCGGCGGCAGGGGCCCGTCGAGCCGATAGCCGTCGGCGTCCTCGACCAGGATGCCCGCTTCCAGCACCGCCTTGGTGAGTTCCTCGACGAACAGCGGGTTCCCGTCGGTCTTGGCGACGATCTGTTTCATCACTTCGGCGGGCAGCGCACGGCCGCCGGTCACCTGCGCGACCATGCTTTCAACGTCGTCGCGGTCGAGGCGACCGAGCGTCAACGTGCCGACGTTGGGAGACCAACCCAGGGCGGCTCGAACTCCGGTCGGAAGGTGAACAGCGCAAGGACCGGCAGTTGGCGCACCCGCTCGACCGTCAGATCGAGTAGCTCGAGGAGGTCGCATCCGCCCAGTGCGCATCCTCGAACAAGAGCAGGATCGGTTGCCGGCGGGCGAGACCCTCGAATTGATCGAGCAGTGCCGCGAGCGTCCGGCGGCGTTGCTGCGTCGGGCTGAGCGCCAGCGGCGGATACCGCTCGCCGAACGGGATCGACAGCAGCGCGGCAAAAAGCGGCGCCACGGCTTGAACCCGCGATGCGGCCCATGGCGAGGAGCGCTTCCAGCTTGTCGAGGCGTTGCTCGGACGTATCGTCTGCCTTGAACCCCGCCGCTCGCTCCAACTGGGCGATGAACGGACGAAGCGCGCTGTTGGTGTGGTGGGGCGAACATTGGTAACGCAGGCGCGTGTGCGGCTCGCCGGCGATGCGCTCGGCGAGAGCCGCCGCAAGGCGGGACTTGCCGATCCCCGGCTCGCCCGAGATCAGCACGATCTGCCCTTCGCCCTTCCAGGCGCGGCGTTGGCGTTCCAGCAGGAAATCGATCTCGTCCTCGCGGCCGATGAGATCAGTCAGACTCCGCCAGCGCGGACCGCCTCGAAGCGGCTCTCAGAATCGCGACACGCCCTCGACCGCCCACGCTGCGACCGGCTCGGCAATACCCTTGACCTCGTGCCGGCCGAGGTCGCGCAGACGGAACAGATCGCCGAGCAGCCGGCGCGTGGAGGCGGCGACGACGATCGTCCCAGGCTCGGCCAAGGCCTGAAGGCGGGCTGCAAGGTTCGGCGTGTCCCCGACCACGGCGTGCTCCCGCAACGCACCCTCGCGGCTGAGGTCGCCGATCACCACCACGCCGGTCGCGATGCCAATGCGGACCGCGAGCGGTTCCGCCGCGCGCGTCTTCGAGCCGCGCAACAGCGGCAACGATATCGAGCGCCGCGCGCACGGTTCGCTCGGCATCGTCCTCGTGCGCGCGGGGATAGCCGAAATAGGCCAATATCCCGTCGCCCCGGAAATCGGCAAGGAAGCCGTCATAGGCTAGCGTGATACGGGCGCAGGCGGCCTGAAAGGCATCGATCACGGCGCCCATGTCCTCCGGATCGAGTCGGCCGACAGGGCAGTCGAGCCCACCAGATCGCAGATCATCACGGTCAAGGTGACGGCGCTCGGCAGCAGCGAGGGGGAGGTAGTCGCTCGGCGCATTCTCCGTCTGCTTCGCTCGACGTGAGCGTACTGGGAGAGCCGCCGGCCATCGCCTTGATCGCCTTGATGAGGCGCTTCCTGTCGCCCAGCGGAATCCCGAGCTTTTCGAGATCGCCTTCGGTCAGCTCCGGCAGCACATCGCCGTCGACAGCGTTCTCGATGAATGCCGACTCATACTGTCCGAGTCCCGAGGTTTCGCAGCCAGCTGCCAACGTCCATGGTAGCGCCCCAATCCCGTCTCACACGCGCGAGCGAAGCCAGACCGAAGCCGGGCGGCGGGCTGCGCCCACCCGCGCGCGCGGCACATTCTACCGCCACTTTGCATCGTCCGGCAACGCCCGATGAATTCATGTCGCCCTCATAGCCTTCCCCCCCAGGCCACAGGACAGGACATCATGCCGGATTTAAGCCAGCAACACCGAAAGGGGCTGCAGGGGCAATGCCCACTTTTGGCCCATCAGCGAGATAGTCCGCTCACCGATCGGGATCGGCTCGCTCAACCGGTCTCTCGTCCGACGATCTCATCGGTTGCTCGCGATAGCCGGCGTCGTCCGGATAGCTGCAGCCGACTTTCTCCGGCCAGCCGTTCGAGCCAGTCTCTGAGCGACCGCGCGGCCTTCTCTTCAATCCGCAGCTGAAGTCCATAAAGTCGCGACTGCGGTCAAACTTCAGAGCGAGATATCGCAGTTCGTCGGCGGTCTTTTTCCTTTCATTTTGATCGTGCGCACCGTCACATGCTTGTGGTCCTTCGCAAAATTTTCGCCCTCGTAATCTTTGGTCCATGCCGTTTGACCGTCAAAATGAAATCCAGCTCTGTTCGTGCAGCTGATCGAGGTTGCCCATCAGTTCGTTCTGACGGTCCTGGATTTCCGCATCGGTTTTGAAGCTCCGGCCATTCCGGCGGATTGACTGCGAATTCGATCCACAGTTCATCGGGCACGTCTTGCGTTCCCGCACGGAACTCGCGCACTGGTGGATTCTACGAGTAAAGACCGTCCCAGTAGTAGCCGCCATCGATACGCTCGGCCTCGCGAAAAGCTGGCAGCGTTCCTGAGGCGGCGACCCCCGACAAGGTCAGCGGCAATCGCTGGCGCCAGCGATGGGTCACTTTGGCTTCGGCATATTTTTGCCGTACGCCGCCATATTGCAGTCGGAGTCGAACACGGCCTCGGCGCCTTTGATGACCTCCGAGGCGCCGATCAGCAGGCGCGTCTCTGACCTCTGCCAGTCGATCTTGCCGAAGTCCGGGCAGGCCCCGGCAAGCATGTATTCCAAATCAAAATATTGCTTGCGTGCGCCAAGGCGCGGCAGGCAGGCAGCGACCGCCTTGATGATCATGCCGTACGGATTGAGACCAAAGGAATTGGCGCATTGACTCCAAGCACCGGTATCTCTGTCTCCTCCGCCCTGAGTGCGCCGTATGTAAACAAGTTCATCAAAGTCTCGGTGCCTGTCTTGGCAACGTAGTCGTCCCAGAAGCGATTGAGCTTGTCGATTGCTTCAGGCACCGAGCCACGGCTTCCACCCACCTTCGGAACAAGGCCGTACCAAACCATCAGGGCGCACAGAGCGCCGGCCGACGTCCCGCTCACGCCCACGAGTTCGAACCGCTTTCGCTCGTTGATGTCCTCAATGGATTTCGGTGAGGACGCCGATCTCGAAACCGGCGTGCATTCCACCTCCCTGGCAAGCAACGGCCACTTTCGGAAGTCCGCCCCCTTGGGGCTCATTTTCCGCACGCGATCGGTCATTGCTCGCTCTCCTCAGCTCATGCTGCGCCCCATATATTATACCACCGTGTGTTTGGCTTAATCTATCGAGCCCCGCGTATTGCAGATGCGACCGATTTTCTGCTGGCGGCCGCCGCGGCTCCACTACGGCAATTCCTGCGGGTCGTCTTGTTGGCGCCAAATAACGCCGTCATGGGCTGAAGCCTCAGACCGGGATCAGTCAGCCCCCGCGACGTCGTCAAACAAAGCGAGGCCTGAGCTGGAATCCAGAGGCACAATTAAAATAGCCGGCGCAATGTACGACCCGAAGACGGGCGTAGGGGAGTTCTTCGGCTGAATCTCCAGTCGCTCCTCGTGCCGGTCAGTCACCGAAAGCGAAAACGAGTTTTAAAGATGTACAGTGCTAATAAAGTGCGTCACGCGTCGGCGGACGCTCAGGACACCGGCGTGAGATGAATTAGACGACCAGGATGGCGTCAGGCGACTGGCGTCGTCAGGAAATTCATCCTGACCTCAATTATCGCCGCCGTGATTGAATGCCTTGCCGATCGCATTCATTCTTAGCGAGCTCATACCGACGCGCTGGTCTTTTCATTCTGGGTGATGGCCTCGTAGCAATTGACGTAACCCTTGTCCCACATTTTTCCAGTGCGATTGTCGATTATCCGCTGCCAGCATTTTTCGCCGCCCATTGGAACGATGATGATGGAGCCGGTGTAATATTCGGCATCACGACGTTGCGGCTTGACCGTCGCTTCCTGCTGGAGCGCCGACCAGCCGCTCGGATGCCAGTCATTGGCGTAAAGGAAGGCGGCAAGGCCGAAGGCCAGCCAGACCAACAGGACATAGGTTCGTGGAACATCACGCAGAAACCACCGGCGGCGGGACGATAGACGCGCGGCCATAGCGCTCACTCCGAAACACGCGAGACAAGAGGTCTCGAACCGATTGCTCCCAATAGTCTCAAGCCTGCCTGGCCAGCCTAAGGCGGCCTTCGTTAAGAGATCGTTCAGGTCTGGGCGACCAGCGCTTCTTTGGCCTCTAAAACGAGCCCGCCACGCGGCGTCCACTCTTGCTACGAGACCATCCGCGCCGCGTAACGTCGGCCTCCAGCGAACAATGCCGCCCGATTGAGAAGGGCCGGCCAAAAGAAGGCGATGGGGGAGGATGACGCAGTTATGCAGCGGTTTTTGACGCTTGATTTGCGCGAATGGCCCTGGCGGCGGCCGCACTGGCGTCTTGTCCCGGTCGGCAATGCCGGGGCGGCCGACTATCCGACCCGTCAGCCACATATCATCGTCGGCTATCCGCCGGGCGGCGTCGACTGACATCCTGCGCGCGGCTTGTTCGGCGATTGGCTCGGCAAACGGCTCGGCCAACAGTTTATCATTGAAAACCGTCCCGGCGCCGGCAACAATCTCGCCACTGATGCCGTCGCCAAGGCCGCGCCCGACGGGTACACGATACTCCTGGTCAATCCCGCCAACGCCATCAACGCTTCGCTCTACAAACACCTCAACTTCAATTTGCTGCGCGACATCGATCCGGTCGCAGGCTTCATTCGCGTGCCGAACGTGTTGGAGGTTCATCCATCGGTGCCGGCGAAGACGGTTGCCGAGTTCATCGCCTACGTGAAGGCCAATCCCGACAAGGTGAACGTCGCCTCGTCCGGCAACGGGACGTCGATCCATCTCTCTGGCGAACTTTTCAAGATGATGACCGGTACCAAGATGACGCACGTGCCCTACAAAGGCTCGGCGCCGATGCTCACCGATTTGCTCAGGGGCCAGGTGCAGGTCACGTTCGACAATCTGCCGTCGTCGATCGGGCACATCAAGGCGGCAAGCTCGCGCGCTCGCGGTAACAACCGCGCAAGCGCTCGGAGGAGCTACCTGATGTTCCAACCGTCGGCGAGACTGTTTCCGGATATGAAGCCAGCGCATTTTTCGGCTTCGGGGTGCCGCATGGAACGCCAAGCGAAATTGTTGATCTTCTCAACAGGGAGATCAACCTGGCGCTGAAGGACCCGACCATGCTCAGCAAACTTAAGGACCTCGGCGGCACGCCGATGCCAGCTCAGCGGCCGATTTCGGCAAGCTGGTCGCGGACGAAACCGCCAAATGGGAAAAGGTTGTCCACGCAGCCAACCTTTCGATCGACTTGACGCGCGCAGGGCGTACGGCATCAGCTTGAATGACCACACGTAAACGTTCCGAAGATCTGCGCAGCCATCGCTGGCTCGGCGTCAGCGATCTGCGCTGCGTTCGGCGCATCGCTCGCGGCTTGCGTCAGAGCGGCTATGATGCCGCCGACTGGTCCGGTAAGCCCGGTCATCGGCATCATCAACACCTGGAGCGACATCAATTTCTGCCACACGCATCTGCGCGAGCGCGCCGAGGACGTGAAGCGCGGCGTGCTGCAGGCCGGCGGCTTTCCGATCGAATTGCCGGCGATGTCGCTGTCCGAGCCGTTCGTGAAGCCGTCGACCATGCTCTATCGCAATCTCCTCGCGATGGAGACCGAAGAGCTTCTGCGCAGCCATCCGATCGACGGCGCCGTGCTGATGGGCGGCTGCGACAAGACCACGCCCGGCCTGATCATGGGCGCGATCAGCATGGGCCTCCCGGCGATCTACGTGCCGGCCGGCCCGCATGCTGCGCGGCAACTGGCGCGGGCAACAGCTCGGCTCGGGCTCCGATGTCTGGAAATACTGGGACGAGAAGCGCGCTGGCAGCATCAGCGAGGCCGACTGGAGCGAGATCGAAGGCGGCATCGCGCGCTCGTTCGGCACCTGCATGGTCATGGGCACCGCCGCGACCATGATGGCGATCACCGAGGCGCTTGGGCTGACGCTGCCCGGCGCGTCCTCGATCCCGGCCGCGGACTCCAGTCATCCGCGCATGTGCGCCGCCGCCGGCCGCCGCATCGTCGACATGGTCTGGGAGGATTTGACGCCGCAAAAGATCCTCACGTCGGCGGCCTTCGACAACGCCATCCAGCGTCCACATGGCGATGGGCGGCTCGACCAACGCGATCATCCATGTCGTGGCGATGGCGCGCCGCGCCGGAATTCAAGCTCGACATGAAGCGGTTCGACGAGATCTCGCGCGAGATCCCGGTGCTCGCCAATGTGCGACCGTCCGGCGAATTCCTGATGGAGGATTTCTTCTTACGCCGGCGGCTTGCGCGCCCTGATGGCAGAGCTCAAGGGCGCGCTCGATCTCTCTGTGCCTCACCGTCACCGGCAAGAGCATCGGCGAGAACATCGCCGGCGCCAGGTCGTTCACATAAACCGACATCATTCGTCCGTTGACTGATCCGGTATCGCGCGAAGGTGCGACCGGCCGTGCTCACCGGCAATCTCCGCGCCGCGCGGGTGCGTGATGAAGCCATCGGCGGCGGACAAACGCCTGCTTGCAGTCACCGCGGCAAGGCAATCGCGTTCGAGGACTACAACCATATGGCTGCGCGAGATCGAGCGTGACGATCTCGACGTCACGCCAGACCATATTCTGGTGCTCAAGAATGGCGGCCCCAAAGGCGGGCCCGGCATGCCCGGAATGGGGCATGCTGCCGATCCCCAAAAGCTGGTGAAGCAGGGCGTGCGCGACATGCTTCGGATTTCCGATGCACGCATGAGCGGGACGAGTTATGGCGCCTGTATTCTGCATGTCGCGCCGGAGAGCTTTGTCGGCGGCCCGCTCGCTTTCGTGCAGACCGGCGACGAGATTGAGGTGGACGTGCCAGGGCGCCGCATTCATCTGCACGTAACGGATGAGGAAATCGGCCGCCGCCGCGCCGCGTGGAAACAGCGCCGCACCACGTTACCCGCGCGGCTATGGCGCGCTTTACTCGCAGCACATCGGCCAGGCCGACGAAGGCTGTGATTTCGATTTTCTCCGCGCCGCTTGGTGCGATTCCGAACCGGAAATTCACTCAGAAACGAAAACCGCGCGTATTCAATTTAGAACGCCTCCGAACTGGAAGCGTTCTAATGTCGGTGCTGATTGATGTTTACGCGGGAATTTTTGGATTACTTTTTGGTTGTACGGGGTGACGTGGCCTCGATGTCGGTCCGTGGACCGGCGTACAAGGAAAAGTGCAGTGCATAGCTTTCGCAATGCTGTCGCGATGGTTCTTGCGGCACCATTTTTTCGTCGCAAGCACCTTTGTAGCTTGTGCCCAGGACACCAAGAACAACAACCCGACTGTCTATCGTGACGTCGAGACCAAATACATTTTCGGTTTCACGGAAGGATCGGGCATCGGCCTCGAAGGCGAGGAATTTTCGTGGGAGAGCGTCGCGCGGTTTGGAAAAGCGGACGGACGCTACTGGGCGAGCGAAACCAAGCTCGAATATGAATTCACGCCGAACCAATACGTGCAGTTCGAACTTGGCCCGTTGGTTTCAACGCACAACATCAGGAACGTGACCGATTTTGAAAATCGCAGTCAGGTCGCCTTCGGCGGCTTCTTCGGCGAGATCCGCTATCTTTTTGCTTGACCGGGGTCCCTCATCGCCACTCGCGATTACTCTGTCAGCGGAGCCGGAATGGCGGCGAGCGGATGAAACCACCGGCCAGCACGTCACAAACTTCGAGCTGGAATTCAAGGTCAACGCCGATCTCGAGTTGATTCAGAACCGTCTCTATCTCGGTTCCAATCTGCTCTACGAACCGGAGGCCACGCACGATCCGGATCATGTCGGTGCGGGCTGGGAAAAGAATCGACTGGCGGCGCTTTCCGGCGCCTTGTCTTATCGAATAATCCCTGCAGTGTTCGTGGGTGCCGAAGTCTGGTACCTGCGCCTACTACGACGGGATCTGGTTCAATAATTTTACCGGAGACGCCGTGTTTGTTGGGCCCACGCTTTACGTTCAACTCAATCCCAAGGCCTTCATCACCGCAGCGCTAGAATACCCAGATCAGTGGCCACGATGTCGCCATTCCGGGCTCAACTCTCAATCTTTCCTGAATTTTCGCGCCAGCGCGGCAAATTAAAACTGGCCGTTCGAGTTCTAGGCGGAGGAATGTCTGTGACCACAAACATCGTCAAAAATGTTGCCGCTGCTCTCGTCTTCGCCGCAGCCTGCTTTCCCGCAGGTGCGCAGCAAGCGGCGAGTGTGAGCGTTAGTGTGAAGAATCACCGCTTTCAGCCGGCCGAAATCCACGCCCCGGCCAAGGTGCCGATCGAGCTGCGCGATAAAAACTCTCGATCCGACGCCCATGGAGTTCGAGAGCGTGAGTTTGCGTGTGGAGAAGGTCGTGACCGGAAACGGCGAAGGAATTATCCGGCTGCGGCCATTGGAGCCGGGGCGCTGTAACTTTTCGACGATTTCCATCAGGAAACCACCGGCGTCCTCGTGGTGCGCTAGGACGTCATACCCGGTTGGGGAACCGGCGCCCGCACTTCGGCGCGATAGCGTGCACAGGCGTTCGCCGAAGTTCTCCCATGAGCGCCATCCGTGCGCGCAGAGCATGCGCCATCTTCAATTACCAGGGTGCAAGCGTGGCCGAAATAGTGGTAGGCCGGTTTCGCCAACCGGACGTCACCGCATGAACGACGACATTCCTTTCGACAAGAACCTCGAACTCGCGCCCGATGTCGTGGACGAGCCGATGCCCGGTGTGCGTCGGATCATGGCCAACAATCCGGGTCCGTTCACATTCAAGGGCACCGTCAGTTACATCATCGGCCGCGGCAAGGTTGCGATCCTCGACCCGGGTCCGACGATCCCGCCCATATCGCGCGCGTTGCTCGATGCCGTGAGAAACGAGACGGTGACGCACATTTTCGTCACCCACACCCACCGCGATCATTCGCCGGCAGTGCCGGCCATCAGGGCGGCGACCGGCGCCACAGTCTATGCCGAAGGTCCGCACCGTGCCGCGCGACCGTTGCATATCGGCGAGACACAATCCGCTCGATGCCAGTGCCGATCGGGACTTTCGGCCCGATGTGGCGCTGAAGGATGGCGAGGTGATAGCCGGCGACGGCTGGTCGCATCGAAGCAGTCACGACGCCGGGCCATACGGCCAATCACATGGCCTATGCGCTCAAGGAGACAAATACGCTGTTCGCAGGCGATCACGTCATGGCCTGGGCGACGTCGATTGTCGCTCCGCCGGATGGCGCCATGAGCGACTACATGGAGTCGCTGGCCAAGCTCGCGCGGCGCAAGGAAACCACTTACTTTCCGGGCCACGGGCCGCCATCGGTGACGCGCCGCGCTTCGTGCAACTACTACATTTTACATCGCAAGGCGCGCGAAGCCTCGATCCTGCATCGCCTCTCGAAAGGGGCGACCGACATTCCGACGATCGTGCGCGCGATCTATATCGGCATCGATCCCCGGCTGACCGGCGCTGCCGGCCTGTCGGTGCTCGCTCATCTGGAGGATCTGGTTGCTCGCGGTTTGGTCGAGACCGACGGCCAGCCGTCGGTCGAAGGGCTTTATCGCTTGGCCGGCTGACCCTTCTTCTCCGGCTGGCCTTTTTTCCGGGCAAAGCCTTCTTCTCCGGCAAAGATCGCGGCTCGGGGACTGAACTCACCGTGTCATCGATTTCTTCGAGCAGACTACGGATGCGCGAAGCATTGGCTCCGAGGTCATGATTGCCGAAACGCGATGCGGAGCGCATATCAACGCGGGTGCCCTGGCCGACGGGGGTCACGCGGATGACGACGTCGTCACGGAAACCCATGATCGGTGTGCGTGCGACAGCCTCGATCACGCCATCGCGGCGTGCCAGCGTCGAGGAGCGCGCGTCGCCGATGTACCATTTGCGTTTGGTCACAAGCGCAAGCGCGGCGTCATAGGCGGCCTTGGTCGGCACGTCGAGCTCAAGCGGTGCAATATCCGGATAGGCTGTGTGCTGAAGCGCCGCCACTGCCGGGCCGGGATAATCGCGTGCGTCCGCGCGGCCGTAAGCGTGCCGGGACATCGAAGCGCGGAGGATTGGCCGTATCGGTGGTAATGTCGGAAATTGGCGGCAGCCTCAAAGCACGCGTGCCGAGATAGGCGGGGTAGGCGAGCAGTGCCAGGCCCAGAAATAGCCCGAGCAGCGGCGCGTCCGAGGCCGGAGAGCCCTGCCGCCAGATCACAATGAACGCCGCGAACGCGAGCAAGATCGCGCAAGGCCGGCAAAAACCAGGGCCGCGCCGAAAGTGGCGAGGGCCGGTACGATCTCAAGCAGGCCGGACCGCACAATGATGATCGAAAGCGCCGCGACGGCAAAAGCGAACAGCCCCAGGCGGGACGACCAGGTTGCGACCTTCGACGTCGGCTCATCGTGGAGGGGGCGCCGCGCCATGCCTAAGATCCTGCAGCAGATGTTCTTGAGCGCCGCCCATTCGCTCGCATTGAGAAAGGCGCGGGGAGATACCACCGTCGCGGCCTTGTTGATTGCGGCGACGCGCGCCTTTGTTTCAGGATGGTCCAGAAGAATTTTCGTGCCGGGCTCGGTAGCCCCGCCGATCTTGTCGAGCATGCTGGCCAGTCCGCGGGCGTCGCCGCCGGCCTTGTTGATCAGATCGGTGCCGTAGGCGTCGGCCGCCGTTCCGCCTCGCGCGTATAGGACGATTGCAGAACAGACCTGGCGGCGAGTACGACCGCGCCGCCACCGACGAAATCGCCGAGCAACATGCCGAAACAGGAACGACAGTCCGCCGCCTTCCGAGCACCGCCTTGGTGCCATCGCGATGGGCGACGCTGGCCGATTTCATGCGCAATCACACCCGCAACCTCGTCGGCGTTGTCAGCTTTGGCGATCAGGCCCTGGAATACATAAACCTGTCCGCCCGGCAGAGCCAAGGCGATTACGCTTCGTCCCGCCGGACGACATTGGTGCGCAACGGCAGCGATAGCGCAGCGGCAGCTTCAAAGGCGCCGCACCAGTTTGTCGAGAGCTGCACGGCCGGGAATTTCCACGGCAGCAATGCCACACTCGAATCGCCGCGCCCGCATTCCGGGTATCGAGCATGCCGCGCACCTGGATATTGACGGCATCGCCCAGCTTGAGCTCGAGGGCCACCGGCAGCACAACGGCGTCACGCGTGCCGCGATGGCCGGCACGCCAAACCAGGCGACCAGCAAGAGAGCGATACAGTGGCGCCCACGCTCCAGGCGATGACGCGCATGCGTTCGCGGCGCCGCTGTTCCGCCGGTGCGATCGACATAGGCAGCGCGAGCATCGATTGCGGCTGCAAAGGCGGGATCCCGAATTTCCAGACGCTCAAGTGTGGCGCTGCCGCGGCGGCCGAGGCGAAGAATGCTGTCGGGGGCAGCGAGCTCTTCAATTTCATCGTAATGCCATTGGCCCCAGGAATGGCCGTCGCGGCCGGAAATTTGCAGGCTGTCCGGAGCGAGCTCCACGACGACGTCGCGGCGAGTGCTCGTGACGCCATCGAAATAGGTCCCGGCGCCGGAATTCACTCGGTACAATCCTTCGTCTGCACGCAGCATCAATAGCCGCCCACATTCAGCGCGTCGGCAAGGCCCTCACCGAGCGCTGAGCTTGGCCGGCCCCTGGCTTTGACCGTCTCGAGGACGGAGAGACCGGACAATTGCAACGATCTCCATGCCCAACTGCCAGAGAGATAGCAGGACTGTAGCGCGGTAAATGGTCGAGAAACCGAGGGCGGTCACAACGTAGCCAGTCAGCAGAGCGAGAATTGTTGCGATCTGATCGGCGCTGTCCACTCTTCCGATGCTGAAAGCGGTGCCCATCACTCCCAGCACGAACGCACCGATAGCCCCCATTGCAATGCTGAACAACATCGCATAGCCGACGAACCGGGCATAGGCGCCATACACACATGTCGTGTACGCAACACTGAGCGCACTTCAATGCCACCAAAACGCAAGCCGGAGGCCCACCAGCGCAATATCATCGCCTGGAATGCAGGGTAGAGCAGGGCGCCCAGGGCAATGGTCGCCCCGGCCATGAGCATCGCAAAGACAATAGCGGCGCCAAGCCCCGGATTGCCGCCTTCAATCTTTGCTCATGACGTCATCGCCGCCTTGTGCAACCGCATCGGCAAGAGCCGTCCAGTCCACCCCGAAGAAGCCACGAACGGCAAGGACGAGCGGCGCGAGCAACAGCGACCCACATTGGAAAACCCGGAGGAGCAGCATGATGCCGGACCCCTCGAAGCGGCCACCAAGGTCGCCGTAGAACGTGTTCCGCATCTTGTAGCGTTCGAGACTGGCGAGAGCTGGAACGGATAGGCAAGGCCGAAACTGAGGACGGTTATGATCCACCATAGCATTGCGCGGAAAGCGAAGCCCCACGCCGAGCCTTCCTGATGGAAGCGCAGGCCACGATAGACTGTGCGGGTGAGCCGATAACGACGCGCGCGGTAGATCGCATACTGGCCCAGTACACCGAGAGCGGCAAAGGCGATGATGCCGGACAACTTCCCGAACAGGCCCATGTCGAGTGCCGCCAGAAAAATCCGGCATAGATGGGAATGAGAAGGGCAATCGCCACCAGGAAACCGAGCACGAGTTCCAACGCGGTGCCGGTGTATTCAAGTGCCTCACCCGCAATTTCCGTGTTCGACCAGAGGAAGCGGCGCACATCGGTGACCAGCCAAAATCGGTAAATACCGAGTGTGATCATCAGCAGCGCGGCGCCTCGAATGAGCAGGCGCCAATAGAAACGGCGTTGCCCGAGGAATCGCGCGCCGCCGCCCGTCGCGATCCCGCCTGTGTCGAGGGCTGGTCATGGCCAGCAGGGATAATGGCAGTTGGAGGCGCAGGCAACGTCGTTTATGGCGCGAGGGTGATCGCCGCTGCTGTCATTTCACGGGCTTGAACTCAAGAGCGGTGCCCGACGCCAGGCCGTACTAGGCGACCAGCTGCGCAACGCTTGTTGAGGCCTCCAGCCGCGCCTGAATGATATCGGCAGGCATCGGCTCACCAAAGAGATGACCTTGCCCTTCATGGCAGCCGTGCATTTTCACCTGCTTCAGCTGCTCTTCCGTCTCGATGCCTTCTGCGACCACAGTCTTGTCGAGGCTGGCGCCGGAGACCCGCAACGGCGCCGATGATCGCCTGGGCGTCGCGTTCTTCGCCGAGGCCGGCAATGAACGACTGGTCGATCTTGATCTTCTGGAAAGGAAACTTGCGGAGATAGTTGAGCGACGAATAGCCCGTACCGAAGTCGTCGAGCGAGATGCTGACACCGAGATTCCTGAGCTGCTCCATGACGGTCAGCGTTCCGTCGCTGTCCTCAAGCAGCAGGCGCTCGGTGACCTCCAACTCCAGCCGTTGCGCAGGAAGTCCCGACTTCGCCAATGCCGACACGACCTGCAAGGCGAGGCCGCGATCGCGGAATTGTACTGGCGAAAGATTGACGGCAACCTTGACGCTTTTCGGCCACTTCGCCGCTTCGTTGCAGGCACGCTGCAACGCCCATTCGCCGAGGGGATGATCAGGCCGGTCTCTTCGGCGATGGGAATGAAGATCGACGGCGGCACCATTCCGCGCCTTGGGTGTCGCCAGCGCAGCAATGCTTCGCAGGTTGTCACGCGGCCGTTACGCAGGTCGACCAGCGGCTGAAAGTAAAGGTCGAATTGATCCGAAGTGAGAGCCTCGCGCAAATCCAGTTCCAGAGCGCGGCGTTCCTGCGCCGCCTCCTCCATTTCCAGTGCGAAGAAACGATGGTCGCCGCCGCCGCCATTCTTGGCCGCGTACAATGCCATATCGGCTTTCTTCAACAGCTGGTCTGCGTCGATACCATCCATCGGCGCCATTGCGATGCCGATCGAAGCGCCGATGTCGATTCTGTGCCCATCGATGTCGAATGGATCCTTGAGCGTACGAGCGAGGCGCTCGGCAAGCCATTTGGCGTCCTGATAGCGTTCGGTCCCGATCTGGAGGACCACGAATTCATCGCCGCCAGAACCGGGTGATCATGTCGCCGGGACGGATGACAGTCTTGAGCCGCGAGGCAACTTCCTTGAGCAGCTTGTCGCCGATCGGATGGCCGAGCGTGTCGTTGATCGTCTTGAACCGGTCGAGATCGATGAGATGGATCGCGACATGGTTCTTGCGCTTATGCATCGCGGCGAGCATGCCGTTGATGCGCTCGCGGAACTGGTTCCGGTTGGCGAGACCAGTGAGGTCGTCGTATTTGGCAAGATGCGTGATACGCTCCTGCGCACGCTTGCTTTCGGTTACGTCTTCGAGAATGACCACCGAGCCGCCGCCCGACATCATCCGGCGTGAAACGGCGATGGTGCGATCGCCGTCGGGCGAGGTCTGGACCTGATCGAAACGGTCCTGCGCCAGTCCATGCGCCAGATCGGTGAAGACCTTCTTGATGCTCTTGGTCCTGTGGTTGCCAGCGCGGATGCTGTGACGGAGCAGGTACGTAGCCGGCATCCCGACGCGAACGGGCATATCCTTGAGGTGAAGCAATTCCGGAACCGCTCGTTCCAGACCTGGAGGCGATTTTGCTCGTCGAGCATGCACAGCCCATGCGACATGTTGTTGAGCGCGATATCAGATCGGTTCGCCTGCTGCTCGAAGCGGGCGGCGAGTGCGGCTTCCTTCCGCGTCATCGTGAGAGCCTGAATGATGATGTCGCGGATACTCATCGTGATGTCGACCATCCCGTAGACGAACATCAACACCACCAGGCCCATCGCCGTGTGCACCCAGTCGGGATAGAGCAGCAGGGCAACCGCCATCGGGAGCGTGCAAAGCGTGAGCTGCCCGACCGCTATGAAAGGCCGTCCGGCATTGCGGCCCGAAATCGCTGCCGCATATCCCGCGGTCGTCGTCGTGACAGCCATCTGCAGCGAGGCGTCAGCCGTGCGCGTGATGGCCATCCAGCACAACAGGCCAAGCAGGGCAGAGAACCCCCACGCGCCGTATTCGTAGACGTGTTCCCAGATCCTTGTGGCTGCGAGTTTATCGGCTTCCTTGTATCGCTTGTAGAACAGCGCGGAGATGACGCGCAGCATGCCGACGGCGAAGATCGCCACCGAGTTCGCCATAATCCATTGGTCGCCGACGCGGAGCGCGACGGCCGCGCCAACGATGGAGCAGGCGACGGCGCCAAGGATCAGCGAGGCGATCGGCGCAAAAAGCGACTCGATCAGCGCAGCGCGTATCTCCTTCCGGCAGCTCCGCATCCGCCTTGCGGGTCTGGAGCAACTTCCTGATCTAACATGCGACCTACGCGGCTATCTCGAAGGTCGGGATCGTACCGGCGATTGTTCAATGCGATGCAAATTGCTTGGTGTATCGGCAACCAAGATGAACGGACCGGAATCAGTTGAGCGACAATTTCAGTAAAGTTGAATCAATCTGCGCTCGCGGCGGACGCACTATCATCAGGTCTCGGCTGAATTCTTTCCGAAGGGTGGCATGCACGCTCCGATGGCCGCGAACGTGGAAGCGCAATGCTTCTTCAAATCGTAGTTAACGGGCGCTCCGGCGAAATTGTTGCGTGAATCAAGCAAAAAAGTTCGCTGGCAAGCGACGTGACGGTTTCGCGCGCCGCTGTTGCGGTATTGTATTATTGTCTTTTCGTAACCTTCTGTTAGGGTAAAAAAATCGTTAATTGGTACGCGTAAATGTCGATGTATGCCGTTTCGGATGCGCATTCTCTGGTGCGGGCTGACTCGGTAAGCACCCGTACCGGCAAAACTGCCGGTTGATCCGTGGCTGATTGATCTGGAAAGAGCGCCGACGCGCGCAGATTGTTCGAACTGGAGCAGCTGGACGTTTCCTGGGACGACCCGACAGGGGCCCTCTGGACCTTCATGCGGCCACGTGGACGGCCTAGCTACAACGTCGATCTTCTTGAAGATTTCCACGCCTGGCAACGCGGCATCATTGCCGCCTTTGAGATCGTCAAACGATTTACGATTTCTCCTGCTCGGCTCGCGCACGCCCGGTGTGTTCAATCTTGGCGGCGATCTCGATCTGTTTGCGGCGAAGATACGCGACCGCGACCGGCAGGCACTCGTTGCCTACGGTGAATCATGTGTGCGCATCCTGCACCGGAACATGAATTGTCTCGGCCTTCCGATGGTTACTATCGGGTTGGCGCAGGGAGATGCGCTGGGCGGCGGTTTCCGAGGTCGCTGCTCTCGTTCAACGTGATCATCGCGGAACGTGACGCGAAATTCGGTTTCCCTGAGAATATCTTCGGCCTGTTTCCCGGCATGGGCGCCTATAGCCTGGTGGCGCGCCGCGTCGGGGCGGCCTTCGCCGAAGAGATGATGTTGAGCGGCCGCATCTACACCGCAGAAGAAATGAAGGATGTTGGGCTGGTCCATATCCTGGCCGAACCCGGCCAGGGCATCGCCGAAGCGCGCGACTACATCCAGCGCAGCAAACGTCGTCACACGGGCAGCCGCTCGATTTATCAGATCGGGCGCGAGGTCAACCCGATCACACTCACCGAGCTTGATCGCATCGTTCAGGTTTGGGCGGATGCCTGCCTGCAGCTGCGCGATCGCGATCTCAAGGTGATGCATCGACCTCGTGTCCGCGCAGGATCGTCTGCAGGGGACGCCACAAGCGGCCAGTAGCCGCCCCCAGGCCGTTAGTTCAAATACTCGGTTGCCCTGCGTTCAGCCCGGTGATTTCGTCGAGCGAAACCCATTTGCGCTCGGCCAGGCTGCGATAGCAGGCCTGTGCCAACTGCACGTCGCGAACTCCCGCCGCGAAGTCGTTTGTCAGCGGTGCGTCGTCGGCAACGTGGCGCAGGAAATTCTCCACCCCATGCGGTAAGAATTGATGTAGCTGCCCCTGCCGGCAACTTCCTTCCAACCGGCGCGATAATCGATGCCGAGATCGCGATCGGGATTGAAATGTCTGACAAGCGGTGTTTCGGCTGCAGTCTGGATCCAGCAGCGGTGCAAGCCGGCGATCGCCGAGCCGGCGGTGCCATCGATCTGCAACGTCAGCAGATCGTCGCGCCGGACCCGCGTTGCCCATGAGCAATTGATAGAACCGATAACGCCGTTCGCCAGTTCGGCGAAGCGTCAGCGACGCATCCTCCACATCGACGCGATAGGGCACGCCGGTCTCGTCTCCGGCGCTCCGGTATGGCCGTCGACGCAGCTGTGACAACGCGCCGGATCGGGGCAAGAATGCCTATCGAGCACGTAACGCCAGTGCGGGTACATGTCCAGGGTGAGGCCGCCGCCTGTGGCGCGCTTGTAGTTCCAGCTGGGCCGCTGGCTTGCACGCTCAATGCCATCGAGACCCACCAGCCAAATTCGAGTCGAAAGCCGGTCACTCGCCCAAAAGCCGTCCGCAGAAAGCGTGCGGAGCTTCTGCAAGCCGGGCAAATAGATCTTGTCCTCGACCACCCCGGTTTTAGCCCGCGCGCCCTTGCCGCGTGCAACAGTGCAAGTCCCTCGGCAACCGTCGGCGCTGCCGGTTTCTCGCTGTAAATGTGTTTGCCTGCGGCAATCGCCGTGGTCAGCACCGCGACCCGCTGCTCGGTTGCCGCCGCGTCAAAGAAAATGGAATAAGCCGGCTTGGCCAGTGCCGCATCGACATCGGTCGTCCATTCCAGGCCGCCATGGAGTCGCGCAATCTCCTCTAGCCGTGTCGCGTTGCGACCGGCCAGCAGCAGACGCGGCATGATGCGATTTGCACCGGAAACCAGGCCGCCCTCTGCGCGGATCGGCGCCAATGCATTCGCCAGATGCTGCGTCGCGCCGATTCGTCCGGTTGCGCCATGAACGATGATGCCGATTTCCTTGACGGTCATGCGTACTTTTCTATCATGCTCCGCCGCCGCCGACAGGGAAGGCGAGGCAGGACTCGGTGATTGTCATGCCCCGCCACATCGTTTGTCTGACCTTCGATTTCGACACCCAATCCGGCTTTATTGCCCGCGGCATGACGAGCCCGACCCCGCTCTCGCGCGGTGAGTTCGGCGCGATGGCGTCGCGCCGTATTCTTGACCTCCTTGCATCGCGCGGTATCAGGGCGACCTGGTTCATCCCCGGCTTCACGATAGAGACCTGGCCGCGGGAATGCAGCGACGTGGTCGCGGGCGGGCACGAGGTTGCTCACCATAGCTGGGCACATATTCCGCCGGCGACACAGACGCGGCGACGAGGAGGAGGCCGATCTCGTTCGCGCCAACGATGCCATCGCCAAATTAAGCGGACGGAAGGCGCGCGGTTATCGCTCACCCTCATGGGATCTGAGCGAACACACTATCGACCTGCTGCTGAACCACGGCTTCGAATACGATTCGAGCCTGATGGGCGCCGACTATCTGCCTTATCGCGCGCGCGCGCGGCGACATCGCAAAGCTTGGTGAGCCGTTTCATTTCGGTGAGGAGACGGCGATAATCGAGATGCCGATCAGCTGGTCGCTTGACGATTTTCCGCATTTCGAGTTCATGCGCACGGCCACAACCATACTGCCAGGTCTGCAGCCGGCGCGTGCGGTCCTGCAAAGCTGGCTCGATGAATTCCTCTACATGAAGAGGTCTGTGGACTGGGGTGTGCTCACCTACACCATGCATCCTATGTGATCGGTCGCGGCTATCGAATGCTGGCGCTCGAAGACTTCATTGATCGACTTATCGGGGAAGGCGCCGTCTTCATGACGATGGAAGAGGCCGCGCGGGAAGCGGATGCACATTTTCCCGCCGCGAAGGTGCGCGTGCCGGGAACGGGCTAGACGCTACGCCTACCTATGCGTTGGTGCCGCAGTCAGAAACCGGCAAAATAAACTGCGTCCGTCGTCTCCGTTGCGGCCGGTTGCCACCCGGCACGCGCGGAGGAAAACGCAGCTGAAGGGCTGCGGTTCCTCGCCAATGAGTTTCGTCAGTTCAACTGCCGTCCGGGTACCAGTTCGCCGCGTTCGAAGCTCATTTGGGAAAATCGGTCGCGGTATTCGCCCGGTGTCATTCCCGTATGACGCTTGAACAGATTGCGGAAGAAACCGATGTCCTCATATCCGATCTTTGTGCTGACCGTCTGGATCGATGAAGAGCCGTGCTCCAGCAATTCCTTGGCCGCAGATACTCTCAATGTCTGAATGTAGGCGCCGGGCACGACCGGTTGCGGCCTTGAAGCGACGGATGAAGTTGCGCGGGCCCATTCCGACCCGTTGAGCGAGACTGTCGATTGAAATGTCGCTATCGAAATGCTGCTGCAAATATTCTTCGGTCTGCCTGATCTTGTCGTCCGAATGTGGGCGCGATAGCTGCACCACCGAATATCCCGACTGTCGGCCTCGCGGCATGCTGAGCAACAGGGACTTGGCGACTTGCAAAGCCACTTCGTGGCCGCAGAATTTCTCCACCAGATAAAGGCTCAGATCGATCGAGGCATAGACACCGCCGCTACAGAACAGTCGGCCATCTTCCGTCACGAATTGCTCGGTGCGCCAGCGAACCTTGGGATAGCGCTCGCGATAGATATCAGCGACACCCCAATGGGTGGTTGCCTGTCGGCCATCGAGAATTCCGCTTTCCGCAAGGAATGCAACACCTGTGCACGATGCCAGCGATGTAGGCGCCGCGTGCGTGCCATTTTCGCAGCCAGGGTACGAGCGGAGGTGTTTTTGCGATGTCGTCCAACACCTCCCAGCCGGGCGCAGAGACAATGATGATGTCGGTCTGCTTGACGTCACTTATTGCACAGTCCGGAATGAGGCCAAGAGAGCCTGCTGCACTTACTTTCCGGCCATCTATCGACACAGTCCGCACCCTGAATCGCGGTCGGACAGCCTCACCATGGAGCCAATTCCAAACCACGCCTGCGGAGTGAAAGATCTCGATAGGGGCAATTGCGGTCGACGAATAGCCATCTTTCAGAAGGACTACCGTGACATCGAGTAAACCGTCATCGCTTTCTTTGGTTGATGCTTGCCGCGCGCGGCGCTTTGCCCGCCGTGCCGTCTTTCTAGCCATGACCGTTCGCTTTCATGTTGAGCTCGATCGGCTCCCACAAACCGACCAGTGCGCCGACCGAGATCCAGGATGAGCGCTATGCGCGCGACGCCGGAAACAAGGAAGGGATGAACAACAACAGTGCCACCCAGCAGGGCGGCTTGCCGGACGGCGTCTTTCACGTCGTTCACCCGGACATAGGGGGTCCAGTGCGACGACATTCCATGATCCAGGAGCGCCTCCCGTAACTGATAGATCGAGCCAACGTCCTGATCCGACAGGCGCAAGCGGGTAAAGCTGCCCCCGTTTGCCTGTTGTTCGTGAGAGGTCCAGCCGAAGAGCTTTCGATAAAATGTCTTCGCCCTGTCGGCATTGGTTGCTGCAAGGTCGAGCCAACAGAGGTATCCGCTATCGGTTTTGCCAAGGCGCACCATGGCTCACTCCTGCCTTAACGCCCCCGTACCCAGGGCGAGACGCCGCCGCGATCGCGCGGCGGCATCGTGATGTTCAGCCATTCGCGGTCAGCGGGTCGATGATCGTACGCACCTCGGTCACCTTCGTTGCCGGAAAGCCGCTCAGCTTGGCGTGCTCCTTTAACCGCTGCCTCGTCCTGAGCGAGATAGATGCAGAAGGTCTTGTTATCGACGACGTATGAGTGCTCCCACTTTTGCCTTGCCGGCGAGCTTCGCCAGCGCGCCATTGGAGGTCGCGGCCGCGTCCTTCAGCTGCGTGCTGTTCATGCCGCCGATGCCCGGCAGGTCGCGTTCGATGACGTAGCGTTTCATTGATCCAACTCCGTGTTCGTGTTTACGGAGTCCAAGATTGCCCTGTTCCCCTGTATAAACCAGATGTCGTTTTTGACAATATAGGGGGTGATAGTGACAAGCGCCAATTTGCCCTATTCCTCAGGTGGATTTAGCCAACCATGATGGTGCCGGGCTGAACCGAAAACCCTCGGGACAATGTCCAACCTTTTCGCAAAGCTGTTTTGGCGCTGTTGACGCTGTCTGTCTGCGCCAGCGCGAGCTGCGCGCAGGGCGCGATCCGCCAACCCTTCGGACGCCTGCCTTGCTTTCAAGCGCGAGGCTATCCCTTGGCGCGCCGCTCACCGGCATCAGGGCGAAGCTGCAATCGGGTAAAGGCCTGACTGTCGTGGCGCTCGGCTCGTCGTCGACGACCGGTTTTGGGACGGGCTCGGGCGGCGCCTTCCCGGACGTGATGAAACGGGAATTGATGCGGTTGCGGCCGTCAGCGCAGATCGAGCTGATCAACAGCGGCCGCATCATGGATAACATTCCCGGCAATGTTGGCCGGCTCGGAAGCGATGTACTGAACCACAAACCCGACCTGGTGGTGTGGCAGCTCGGGAGCAATGACGCAGTGTGGCGCGGTATCGCCGGCAACGTGAAGGAAATGATCACCAATGCCGTTAAACGCCTCAAGGCCGCCAACGCCGATATCGTGTTGGTCGACCTACAGTATGCGCCGCTCGTACTCGCCAGCGACCGTCATGTTCGAATGGAAAAAATCATCGCCGAAGTCGCGCGCGAACAGAATGTCGGGCTTTTCCCCGGTTCGTCCTGATGAAACGCGCGGTCGATGGAGGCGTGAAGGGTTGGTCTTGTGGGACGGCCTGCACAATTCTGCCGAAGGGAACAAATGCATTGGCGTGGCGCTTGCGCAAATGATCGATGCTGCTGCGCGCTGAACGGACCGAGACCGATCAATTCACTCCGCCGCCTCTCGCTCGGCAATCGATAGCCCTTGAATTGCTGCCGCAGCACCAGCTTCTGGATCTTGCCGGTCGCCGTGTGCGGGATCTCGTCGACGAACGCCACGTCGTCGGGCATCCACCATTTCGCAATCTTGCCCTGCATGAAGCCGAGGATGTCGTCCTTGCGTGGCGTGCTCGCCTTTCTTGAGCATCGACGACGAGCAGTGGCCGCTCGTCCCATTTCGGATGCGGCACGCCGATCACGGCGGCTTCCGCCACCTTTGGGATGACCGACCGCGAGGTTTTCGAGATCGATGGATGAGATCCATTCGCCGCCCGATTTGATCACATCCTTGGCGCGGTCGGTGATCTGCATGTAGCCGTAGCGATCGATCGTTGCGACGTCGCCGGTGTCGAACCAGCCGTCCTCTTCGAAAACCTGATCGCCATCCACATTGTAGTAGCTGTTTGCGACCGCTGGGCCGCGCACTTTCAGCCGGCCGAACGTCTTGCCGTCCCATGGCAGTGGCTTGCCGTCGTCGTCGGTGATCTTCATCTCGACGCCGAACGGCGGATGACCCTGTTTCATCTCAACGTCGAGCTTCGCCTCGCCGCCGAGTGCCGCATATTCCGGCTTCATCGTGCAGAGCGAGCCGAGCGGGCTCATTTCGGTCATGCCCCAGGCGTGGACGACTTCAACGCCGTATTTATCCTGGAATGTCTTGGTCATGGCGCGCGGGCAGGCCGAGCCGCCGATGACAACGCGTTTCAGATGAGGAAGCTTGCCGCCGGTCTTTTCCAGGTCCTGCAGCAGCATCAGCCACACAGTCGGCACGGCGGCGGTGAACGTAACCTTGTAGGTGTCGAGCAGCTCATAGATCGACGCGCCGTCAAGCTTCGCGCCCGGCATCACCAGCGTGGCGCCGACCATCGGCGTCGAGAAGGCGAGCGACCAGCCGTTGGCATGGAACAGCGGCACGACCGGCAGCACCACGTCGCGCGAGCGACAGCCCTTGGCAGTCCGGCAGCGCCGCCATGAAGGCGTGCAGCACGTTGGAGCGGTGCGAATAGAGGACGCCCTTGGGATTGCCGGTCGTGCCGGAGGTGTAGCACATGCCGGCAGCGGTATTTTCGTCGAAGTTCTTCCACGCGAAATCGCCGTCGACTTCGCCGATCCAGTCTTCGTAGGCGACTGCGTTCTTCAGCGTTGTCTTCGGCATATGCGCCGCGTCGGTGAGAACGATGTAACGCTCGATGGTCGGCAGCTTGTCGGCGATCTTTTCCAGCAGCGGCACGAAGGTGAGATCGGTCATCATCACGCTGGTCATCGGCGTGATTGACGATCCAGGCGATCTGCTCGGGGAATAGCCGCGGATTGACGGTGTGGTAGATCGGCGCCGATGCCGAGGATGCCGTACCAGGCTTCGAGATGCCGCCAGGTGTTCCAGGCCAGCGTCGCCACCCGGTCGCCGAGCTTGATGCCATCCTTCTCGAGCCGCTGAGCGACTTTGAGCGCGCGTGATCGGATCTCGGCATAGTTGGTCGTGTGGATCGGGCCCTCGATCGAGCGCGTGATGACCTTGCGATCGCCATGGTACGATGGCGGCGTGGTCGATGATGCGATGGCACAGCAACGGCCAATCCTGCATCAGGCCGAGCATGGCGTTCCCCTCTCTATGCGTGGTTCTTTAGTTTCTTGGACCAGCGCCCTCGCCAGTCTGGGCTAGGGTTAGCCGCCGTGGTGGGCCGTGCAACGGTTTCGTTTTGGTCTGGCGCGGCGGCGCCGCCTGGACTTCCTAAATGCCGTAATCCCAGCCATTATCAGCGTTATGCGGTTCTTGATTGCACTCTTGTGGTTGGCAGGTGCCTCCGGTGGCATCGCCATCGCCGAAAAGTTCCGCTGCCGACAACCGCCTCCGCCGGTGTCGAGCCAGCCGCAGTCCTTCCGCGAAGCCGCCGGCCCGGACTTTGATTCGACTGATGTTACGAGCACGCCGACGGATTGCGACGGACGCCTCGAGAAAATTGCCGCGTTTGCGCTCATGCCGCGCCTGATCCGGTCCGGATTCCTGCGGCGGCGGCGACATGGTCCGGCTCGATGCGGTGATGCTTGCAGGCGGCGCGCGTGTCGAACTCAAGCCCGCGCCGATGCTGCGCTGCACCGTTTGCCGAGTCTGTCGCCGGCTGGCTGCGTGACGAAGCAGCGCCGCGCGTAGAGAGATCGGCTCAGCTCTCAGACAGTCGAGACTGACGACGATTTCGAATGCCGTGGCCGCAATCGTGTCGCCGGCGCGAAAGTCAGCGAGCACGGTAAGGGTAATGCAGTCGATTTGCGCTCATTCGTCCTGGCAGACGGGCGCGCCCTCGGGCTCCCTGGATGTCGCGGTCGCGAAAGAGTTACGCGAGGCGTTGCGCGACACCGCCTGTCATCGGTTCACCACCGTGCTCGGGCCTGGTTCCGACAGCTCCATGAATCGCATATTCATCTCGATCTGATCGAACGCCGTCAGGGATTCCGTATGTGCCAGTGGGATGTCCGCGAGCCGCCAAAAACCGAGGTCGCTGCCCAGATTCCGCTGCCGACGCCGCGCCCGGCACAGGCGGTCCCGGCTGCAAACCAAGGGCGGAAAATGTAGTTCAAGGAGCCGCTGCGGTCCGGCGTGCTGCGGGAAACGCCAGAGGCATGACGGGACAAACAAAAACGGCGCCGCGAGGGCGCCGTTTTCAATTCAATGGGCTGAAGCTCAGCGGCCAAATGGCCCAGCGGCCGCCACTCGCGGACTGGACGGCGAGTCGCCCTGGTGCGGGGCGAGCACAACGACCACAGTGCCCGGCTTCACGCGCTTGTACAGGTCGATGACGTCCTCGTTGGTCAGACGGATGCAGCCAGAGGAAATCGCTTCGCCAATATATTCCGGCTGGTTCGTTCCGTGGATGCGATAGAGGGTGTCTTTGTTTCCCTCGATAGAGATACAGGGCGCGCGCGCCCATGGGATTTTGCGGACCCGGGCTGACAAAGTTGGGTACGTCCATGCGCTTCTTGATTTCCTCGGTCGGCGTCCATGATGGCCACTCCGTCATGCGGCCGACCTTGGCTACGCCCGACCATGCCAGCGCTTCTTCGCCGACGGTGACGCCGTAACGGATCGCTTTGCCGTCAGGCAGCACGTAGTAGAGATAGCGCGCATCAGGTATCGATCAGGATCGTTCCCGGCCCTTCCTTGCGGTGATATTCGACGATGTGCCGCTTGTAGGGCTCCGGGATCGTCGCCTTTCATAGGGTGCCGCCGCCAGCAACTTACGGTCGCGCGGGGTCAGGTTCGCTTCCGACGCCGGCTCGATCGTGGACTGCATGCAGCCGCCAAGCACCACGCCAGCGCCGAACAACACAACCAGCAATCCCCGTACCGCCATTTTCTTTCTCTTTCCCGGCCGCCCTGGCGCCCGCAAAATTACTCTCAAGTCGCAATTAAGCGAAAAAGCCGCGCCATTGCCACGATTTATCGCGCATCCACAGTAACCTTCCTGTGTCCTGTTGCAGGAATGCCGCAGTGCAACCTTGGCCGGTCCGGATCAAAAAACGACATTGCCCCCAAGACCTTAAGGTGGGGTTTACCATGGCTGGACCTATACTGGTCGGCACTGAGGTTCAGCGGCAGACAGTAGCCAAATGTCACAACAGCACACGATTTGCCGCGCATTTCCGCCCCAGTAAAGTCGTCACATTGGGTCCATGGGGACGTGTAAGGAAGGAAACGGAGTTCGGATTATGAGTGTGAAAGCAACGGAGCAAAGGAAGACTCCGCCCGGCAATACACCAACCTCGACACGCGCTACGGCAAGATCGGAATTTCGGCCGTCGCAGCTGCGGTGCGCCACCAGGGTGAACAGCGCAACGCAACGGAGACCCATTTCGAGCCTTACGATCGCGACTAACGGGTCGCCATGCGCGACACAGTTAAGCTGGTCGGCTTCCGCTATTCATCACCGCCATAACACTGCGGCGCGGCCGCCGATGCGGCCGCGCCGCAGCCGCATTCTTGCGCAAATCCGCGCGATCGGGTCATGAGAGATGATCCGGCCGCCGCGTGATCCGGTCGGATCATGCGCAAGATGGTGATTGCATGCTTTTGGTCTACGTGCCGATCGGCACGACGCTGGAAGCGGATAACCGTCGATCCCGGCTCGCCACCTTCGGAAGAGGCCGTGTGGATCGATATGGTCACGCCGACGGTGCAAGAAGACAAGATGGTCGAGCAGCTGCTCGGCATTGCGGTCCCGACGCGCGAAGAAATGCAGGAGATCGAAGTCTCCAGCCGTCTCTACGTCGAGAATGGCGCTCGCTACATGACGGCGACGCTGATGTGCCAATCGGACACGGCAACGCCCAAGACCACGCCGGTCACCTTCATCCTGTCAGGCCACAAGCTTGCGACGGTGCGTTACGACGATCCACGCCCATTCGCCATTGTCGAGCACAAGTTGGCGCGGTCATGCCCCGCCAAGGTGAACGGCGAAATGGTGCTCATGGACCTGCTCGATGCGGTCGTTGACCGTTCCGCCGACATCCTCGAGCGCATCGGCGCGGAGGTCGACCAGGTTTCGCATTCGATCTTCGAGCCGGAAGAAGAGGTCGAGCCGCCGTCCTACAAGGACGTGCTCAAGACGCTCGGCCGGAAGGGCGATCTGACCTCGAAGGTGCCGCGAGAGCCTGGTGTCGATCGGGCGTCTGTTGCTGTTTCTAGCCAATGAAGCCGAAGTCATGAAATGGCCCAAGGATTCGCGCGCACATCTGCAATCAATGCAGCGCGGATACCGCTTCGCTGTCCGACCACGCGACCTACCTCGCCAACAAGATCACCTTCCTGCTCGACGCCATGCTCGGCGTGGTCAATCTCGAGCAGAACGCCATCATCAAGATCTTCTCGATTGCGGCCGTGATTTTCATGCCGCCGACGCTGGTCGCCTCGATCTACGGAATGAACTTCCACAGGGCATGGTCGAGCTCGAATGGGAATGGGGCTATCCCTTTGCGCTTGATACTGATGGTGCTCGCCGCCGTCTTGCCGATCGTTTACTTCAAGTGGAAGAAGTGGCTGTGAGCGCGGTCAGCCTTGACTTTAATCCTACCATGAATATAGTCCCTATCGTCCGGCTCATCGAGGGGCGTCATCTAGAGGCGTCTTGGTGGTGGAGCAGGATGCGGCGCCCGCGGGCGTGCCTCGCAGCACGCACCCGGGCGGCGCCGGGGCTCCGCCTGGTGGCCAATACGGGCTGCCCGCCAGGAGCTTGGCTGACGGAGGCCGCCCATGTTTGGGGCGGCCACGAAAGCGCGGCCCGGCGCCGTAAGGAAGACGCCCGCAAATAAGCCCAGACTGCGCAAGCTTGTCTGGGTGGCGCGCCGAGCGGCGCCCCGCGGTCTCGCGAGGGGCCGCGGGCACACAAAAACAATGGTTGCGCCACTTGGCGCGCCATCCCCTCGCTTTGGCGAGGGGAGAAAGAAGAGAAGGACGACGACGGGCCTACCCGGGGCCTCGACAAATAATACGGGGCGATGACGCTTGGCTGTTTGAAAAGTGAATTTGTGAACAAGAGGTGGCGCTCCGTGTGGCGGCGCCGTGCGCCAATCAGAAAATACTCGTCACACGTGCTGACCGCCATTGATGTGAATTTCGGCGCCATTCAAATATGAGCTTGTGTCCGTGCACAGCACGTAGATGATCTTGGCAACCTCATCGGGAGTTCCGAGCCTTTGCAGCGGGATCTGCTCGACGATTTTATCGGTTCCGGGCGACAGGATCGCCGTGTCGATCTCGCCTGGCGCGATCGACGTTGACGCGGATGCCGAGCCGCCCGAAGTCGGATGCCATCTCGCGCGTCAGCGAGGCGAGCGCCGCCTTTGAAGTCGCGTACGCAGCGCCGGCGAACGGATGCACGCGCGAGCCCGCGATCGACGTCACGTTCACCACCGAGCCCTTGACGGCTTTGAGCTCGTTTACAAGGCCGCGCGCCAGCATGATCGGCGCGAAGAAGTTCACCTGGAACACGTGGTGCCAGACGTCAATGCGAGGTGTCGAGCGACCCGAGCCGCTTGCCGCCGTCGGCCTTTGGCGAGATTGCGGCGTTGTTGACCAGCGCGTGCAGTTCATGGCCCTCGAGCCGTCGCCTGATCTCCGCGATCGCCGCGACCGTGTTGGCTTCGTCAGCAAGATCGACCTGGATGTGATCCTCGGGCCCGGCTTCCCAACGGGCAATTTTCCGGAAACGGATGCCGCGAACACGTGATGACGCGCCACCCGGCAGCCGAGAAGCGTTTGACCGTCGCGTGACCGATGCCGCGGCTTGCTCCGGTGAGGAGCAGCGTGCGGCGCGGCTGGTTCGTTTGCGAACTGGGCATGTCGTTTCTGGAATGGTTCTAGCGTGCGACCGACAAGTTGATGCTAGCTCACGGATAGAGCCGCGTCTTGGTCCAGGGGTCGTTCGGATGATCGCGTTTGAACTCGACGCGATCGTGGAGACGGAATGGCTCGCTCCTGCCAGAACTCGATCGAGATCGGCACGATTCGGTAGCCGGACCAGTTGGGTGGCCGCGGGACGTCGCCGATGGCGTATTTCGCGGCATAGAGCGCGACCGCCTTCTCGAAGGCGAGGCGGCTTTCCAGAGGTGCAGATTGCTTGCTCGCCCAGGCGCCGATCTGCGCCTGCTTCGGGGCGGGAGGCGAAATAGGTGTCGGCCTCGGCGTCGGTGACACGGTCGACGGAACCGCGCACACGCACCTGCCTGTTCACCGACTTCCAGTAGAACACCAGCGCGGCCAGCGGCTGCGCGTCCAATTCCTGCCCTTTTGGCTGTCCATGTTGGTATAGAAGACGAAACCGCGCTCATCGACCCCCTTCAGCAGCACCATGCGCGCATTTGGAAGGCCGGCGGCATCGACGGTGGCGAGGGTCATGGCGGTCGGGATCACGTGGTTCAGAGGCCGTTGCCTCGGTCAGCCAGGCGGCAAATAGCCGCAATGGCTCGTCCGCGGCGGTGAAATCACCAGTCGTTAACCAACTTGGGTGTTGAATCGGTGCCGTGTCGGACATCTGGTGGGGTGCTTTGCGTGGCCGGTGACCCGTCAATTTCGTCGCCTTTATAATGGATGCGCATGCCCGCGCCTATGGCGCGGCCGTGACGCCAGCAGGCGCACTCGCGTTGTCGCTCGGCGGGGGTGGTTGCAGCCTCTCCGGCCAATTCGATTCAGTCTTCGGCGAGAGAGTCCGAACGCACCGGCACGATTGCCGCTCCATCCGGCCCCAAGGAAGCGCAGCGCAACTGCCGCCGCACTGCCGATCTCGCTTACGCACGGGCGGCGGTCACGGCGCGTGCTGAGCCGGGGCGAGTAAGGACACCAGCATGCCGTGGGAGAATCCGACGCACCGGCGCGCGAGGGCACTGTAACCCGCTTGCAGCCGCCTACACCCAGGACGGGCAAATGTGCCGTGATTTCCTGGCGAGCTTTGTGACCGGCAGTTCGCAGGCCTGGCTGCAGGGAGAAGCCTGCAAGCAGCAGCAAGGGCGATTGGGAAGTGCGCTCGCTTAAGCCCTGGAAGCGGTCCTGACCTGGACGGCACGCGCAATCTGCGTTGCATCCGTCGCGCTGGAACCCCACATTGACGCATCAGGCGGCCGGTATTTCGGCCGGCGAGGGATTCTCACGGGAGTTTGAATACGATGCGCGACCCCTACGAAGTTCTGGGGTTTCGAAGGGTGCGAGCGAGGCCGATATCAAGAGTGCCTATCGGCGGCTCGCCAAGAAACTGCATCCCGACGCCAACAAGCACGATCCGAAGGCAGCCACGCGCTTCGCCGAGCTCAATGCCGCCTACGAGATTGTCGGCGACGGCGACAAGCGCAAGGCCTTCGATCGCGGCGAGATCGATGCGCGAGGGCAAGCCGCGCTTCCAGGGCTTTGAAGGTTTCGCGTCAGCAGCCAGGCGGCGGCGGCTTTCACCCGGGCGGTGGCGCGCACTTTGAAAGCTTCAGCTTCGGTCCTGACGGTTTCCGCCGCTCAGGCAGCGGCGCGTGGTGGCGGCGGCTTCGAGGATCTTCTGCGTGGGATGTTCAGTGGCACGCGGCGGTGGCGGCGCGCGGTCCCGGCCAGCAGTTCGAGACGGACGATTTGGGCGCAGCGACGGGCGCCGGACAGGACCTGCACGCATCGCTCGACGATCACGCTCGCGGACGCCGCCAAGGGTACCAAGACCCGCGTCCATCTGCCGACCGGCAAGGACGTCGAGGTCAAGATTCCGGCGGGGATCGCGAGTGGTCAGCAGATCCGGCTGAAAGGTCAGGGCTGGCCGAGCGCAGCCGGCCGGGCGGGCGACGCGCCTGATCACGATCAATGTCGCGCCGCATCCGTTGTTCAAGCCCGATGGCGCCGATTTGCGGCTCGAGCTGCCGATCACGCCTTTACGAAGCGGTGCTCGGCGGCAAAGTGCGCGTCCCCACACTCGGACGGCGCGGTCGGAGCTGGCGATCCCGGCCGGCACCAATTCCGGGCGCACCTTCCGGCTCAAGGGCAAAGGGCCTCAAAGCGAAAAGCGGCGCCGGCGACCTGCTCGCCACCGTGCGCATCGTGCTGCCGGAACAGCGCCGACGACGAGTTCAAGGAGCTCATGAAGACAGTGGCGCGACAAGCAAGCCCTACGATCCGCGCGGAGGATCTGGAGTAAGACCTAGACCCGCGACTGCGGGCAAATCTGGCCCTCGAGTCGCGGGACGCCGGCGATCCGGCGCAAGCCTACGACTTCTTCGACGCCGCCTTGTCGACTCTGCTCGTAGATCGCCTTGCGTCGACGTTCTCGAGCCGTTGCGCGGTCGGCCGGGCCGCTCACCACATAAGCGACCTTGTCGTCGACCCAGTAGAACGCGCGCGAATTGCTCGCGCTGGCTGTAGCGCAGCGCGCTCTGCGGCGCGCTCCGCCTTCGCGCAGTAGATCGTGAAGCGCTCGCCGGACGGGCTCTTCGTACATGTAGAACGCCGCGGCGCCGGTCGGACCTGGCAGCAGCCGGCCGCCGACCAGCTTCAGCCCGATCGATTGCAGGTCGGGGACACGCAGATCCTCGCCCAGCCGCTTCGACAGCCATTGGGTCATATGCGCCCGCTCGTTGCCCGGCACTTCGACCGGATGGCGCACCTCGACGACGTAGAGCTTGTAGCGCGTCGAGCGCTTCGACTGGCGAACGACATCGAGCTGGTAGGAGCCGCGGCAGATGCGCGCGTGCCATCCAGCCAGCCGGCGCCGCCGACGATGAAAGCCACGACGGCTGCCGCGGCGGCCATCGCAGCCCACGACCGTCCGTTGGCCCGGTCCTGCTTGCGAGCACCTGGTCGAGCTGCGAGCCGTTCGGGCACCGGTTCTTCGAGCGGCGGCGCCGTAACGCGCGCGGATGCTGCGTCGGCCTGCGCCCGCCAGGAGGCGACCAGCGCGGCCTGCTCGGGATGGGCGGCGAAGCCAGGCGGCGACGGCCTCCATGCGGTCGGCCGGCAATTCGCCGTCGACATAGGCGTGCAGTTCATCCTCGGTCACGGGTGAATCGCGATCGATCATGGGTTCACCTTCTCTCTCTTTCATTTCACGCGGCGCAGCGCCGGGCGCCCGCCGTCGAGATAGGTTTTGATCTGCACGCGCGCACGCGCCAGACGCGACATCACGGTGCCGATCGGCACGCCTGCACCTCGGCGACTTCGCGGTAGCTCGAGCCCTTCGAGCACCACCGAGCAGCAGCGCGTTGCGCTGGTCCTCGACCAGCGTGGCGAGCGCGCGCTCGATGTCGCGCCCGCCGGCTTCCGGCCCGGCGAGATCCGGCGCGTCGTTATCCTCGATCGGCGACAGCGCCGGCCGGCGCGCCAGCGAGCGCAGCCGATTGCGGTTGAGGTTGGTCAGGATCGTGTACAGCCAGCTGCGCACGTCGCCGCCATGAAACAGATGCTCGGAGCGCAGCGCCCGCACCAGCGTGTCCTGCACCAGATCGTCGGCGATGTCGGCGTCCCGCGTCAGCGCGCGGGCGTAGCGGCGCAGCGCCGGGATCGTCGCCTCGACGCTCTGCTGAAACGTGGCCAATCACGGCCCTCCTTTACGACCGTTAGCCGTGACGGAAGCGCACTCGAGCCGTCATCCGCACTTCGCCGAACAGGTCGCCGGCATCGTCCATGCGAAAAACCCCATCAGCCGCGGATCATATTCCCGAAAACGAATTGAATTAACGCGACAATCGCGGCGCCGGTGCTTTGCTTGATGGCCCAAAGACCCTATGCCATAGGAAGCGGCCGGCGCTGACCGGCGGACACGCGAGGGATGCATGCCGGAAGTCTCGGGTCTGATGCGCGGCAAGCGCGGGCTGATCATGGGCGTGGCCAACAACCGCTCGATCGCCTGGGGCATCGCCCAGGCCTGCCGCGACCACGGCGCCGACCTCGCGTTCACCTATCAGGGCGACGCGCTGAAGAAGCGGGTCGAGCCGCTGGCCGAGGAAGTCGACGGGCTGGTGGTCGGCCATTGCGACGTCACCGACGCCGGCCTCGATGGATGCGGCGTTCGCGGCGGTGAAGTCGGCCTGGGGCTCGCTCGATTTCGTGCTGCACGCCATCGCCTTCTCCGACAAGGACCAGCTCGACGGGCCGCTACGTCGACACGACGCGAAGACAATTTCACCAAGACCATGCTGGTGAGCTGCTACTCGTTCACCGCGCTTGCGCAGCGCGCCGAAAAGCTGATGACCGAACGGCGGCTCGCTGCTGACGCTGACCTATTACGGCGCCGAGAAGTGGATGCCGCACTACAACGTGATGGGCGTCGCCAAGGCCGCGCTCGAAGCGTCGGTGCGATATCTCGCCGCCGATCTCGGCGACAAGAACATCCGCGTCAACGCGATCTCGGCCGGCCCGATCAAGACGCTGGCCGCCTCCGGCATCGGCGACTTCCGCTATATCCTGAAGTGGAACGAGTACAACGCGCCGCTGCGGCGCAACGTGACGATCGAGGAAGTCGGCGATGCCGGCGTCTATCTTCCTGTCCGACATGTCGCGCGGCGTGACCGGCGAAATCCATCACGTCGACGCCGGCTATCACATCGTCGGCATCAAGCATCCCGATGCGCCGGATATTGCCGTCGGCAAGAACGAGTTGATGGCTGATGACGGCAAAGCTGCGCCGACCGATCTTATTACATCCGCCACGGAGAAACCGACTGGAACGTCGCCGGCCGTCTGCAGGGCCGCCATGACGTGCCGCTCAATACGCGTGGCCGCTGCGCAGGCCAGCCCATTGCGGCGGATATCCTGCGCGATCTGTTCGCGCGCGATGGCCGCGTGATCCCGCCGACTGCGATTACGTGTCGAGCCCGCTCGGCCGCGCCCGCGAAACCATGGAGCTGGCGCGCGTGCCGCTTGGCCTGCCTGCGGAAGGCTATCGCATCTGAACAGCGGCTTGCCGAAATCTCGTTCGGCGATTGGGAGGGCTTTTACGATCGCGCAGCTGCATACTCGCGATCCCCAACGTATCGCGACGCGCGAGCACGACAAGTGGCATTTTGTTCCGCCGGGCGGAGAGAGCTACGCGGCTGTATCGGCGCGCGATGCGCGAATGGCACGAAGGCTCGACGCGCGACACCGTCGCGGTTGCGCACGGTGGCACGGCGCGCGGGCTTCATGGCATATCTCGGCATCGCCAAGCCGGCAGCCGCGCCGCTCGTCGATATCGGCGCGCAGGCGTCGTCTACGTGTTCGAAGGCGAGCTCGGATTGACGCGCTACGCGTAAGCGTCGGCGAATAGTAAAACGGCCGGGACTTTGCGTCCGGCCGTTCGGTGCTGAGCCGAAATGCGCGCAAGTCGCGATCAAGCCGCGATGCGATAGAGGATCTCGGACTTCTTCTCTGGCTGCTTCTTTTTCTTCTTGGCAGCGGAGAGGTCGGTCGCGCCGAGGCTGGACTTTTTCTCCATCGAGTCCTTCTTCTTCTTCTTCTTCTTGGCGGCGGAGAGATCAGTCGCGCCGAGGCCGGACTCTTCTCCATCGTGTCCTTCTTCTTTTTCTTCTTGGCAGCGGAGAGATCGGTCGCGCCGAGGTTGCTGGACTTTCTTCTCCATGCGAGATCCTTCTTCTTTTTCTTCTTGGCAGCTGGAGAGATCGTGTCGAGCCGAGGCTGGACTTTTCTCCATCGAGGTCCTTCTTCTGTTTCTTCTTGGCGGCGGAGAGATCAGGTCGGCACGAGGCTGGACTTCTTCTCATCGAGTCCTTCTTCTTTTTCTTCTTGGCGGCGGACAGCTCGTCGCTTTTGACGACGCCATTGACCGCTGGGGTCGCGAACGCGGGCAGGCTCACCGAGGTGAGGAAGCCGAGCGCGACGGCGATAGCAGTAAATCTTGCGCATTGTGTTTGTCCTCTGGATCGCATCCACTTGATGGCGGGAGCTGACAGCGTTTCTGTCGCGCGGCTTTTTGACCTCCGAGCTTCCCCTAACCAGCGTCATCTAATCGAGCTGATGTCGAAACTGGCCGCAAATTAGAAAATCGGAAAAGCTGTTATATTTTCCGTAGCTTAACGGGCGTTCAGCTTCTCATTAACTCCCGTTCAGCGAGGTGAACGATCCGTTCAGCACAGGTCGCGCCGATGGCGAAGTCGAGATGACTAGACGGAGCGCTGATTGCATACGGCCCGCGCCTCAGCCGCTGCTATCGACCAGCGCGGAGCGCGCGGTTACCAAGCCGGGCAAGCGCTGGAACCGCCATGTCGTTCAATACTTTCGGCCATCTTTTTCGGTTCACCAGCTTCGGCGAAAGCCACTGGGCGGCCATTGGCTGCGTGCGTCGATGGCTGCCCGCCGCGGATTCCGCTCAAACAGGAAGATATCCAGCGCGAGCTTGATCGCCGCCGGCCCGGACAATCGCGTTTCACCACGCAGCGGCAGGAGCCGGATGCGGTGAAAATCGTGTCCGGCGTGCTCACCGATGACGAGAGCGGCGAGCAGGTCACGACCGGGACGCCGATCATGCTGCATGATCGAGAATGTCGACCAGCGCTCCAAGCGATCATATCTGAGATCAAGGACAAGTATCGGTCCCGGCCACGCCGGCTACACCTACGACGTCAAATACGGCATCCACGATTATCGCGGCGGCGGGCGCGCGTCGGCACGCGAGACGGCGGCGCGGGTCGCCGCCGGCGCAATCGCGCGCAAGATCGTGCCCGGTCTCGACCGTGCGCGGCGCGCTGGTGCAGATGGGTCCTGCACAAGATCGATCGGCGCGCTGGGATTGAACGAGATCGATAAAAATCCGTTCTTCTGCCCCGACGCCGAAGCAGGCGCAAGTTCTTCGAGGAGTATCTCGACGGCGTGCGCAAGAGCTGGCTCGTCGTGCGGCGCGGTGATCGAGGTCGTGGCTGAAGGCGTGCCGGCGGGTCTCGGCGCGCCGGTCTATGCCAAGCTCGACGGCGATCTGCGCGTCGGCGCTGATGGGCATCAACGCCGTCAAGGGCGTGGAGATCGGCGACGGCTTTGCCACGGCGGCCATGAGCGGCGTCGACAACGCCGACGAGATGCGCATGGGCAATGACGGCAAGCCGGTGTTCCTCGTCCAACCACGCCGGCGGCATTCTCGGCGGTATCTCGACCGGGCAGGCGATCGTCGCGCGCTTTGCAGTCAAGCCGACGTCGTCGATCCTGACACCGCGCACGACCGTCGACCGCTACGGCCACGACACCGACGTCGTCACCAAGGGCCGCCACGATCCGTGCGTCGGCATCCGCGCGGTGCCGATCGGCGAGGCGCATGGTGGCGTGCGTGCTGGCCGATCACTATCTGATGCATCGCGGCCAGGTCGGCGAGGGCGACGGTGGCCGTTCGAACCGGCGCATGACGCCGCCTTCGGAGGTAAAGCCGTGCCCGACAGCCACAGTAGCGCGTCGAAGCCGCGATCAAGGCCTTCGCCAAGGGCGAGATCGTTGTCGTCACTGACGACGATGACCGCGAGAACGAAGGCGATCTTTTCGTCGCGGCTTCGCACTGCACGCCGGAAAAGATGGCGTTCATCATCCGCAATACGTCCGCGGCATCGTCTGCGCGCCGCTTGGCGCCGATCAGGCGCGCCGCCTGCATCTCGAGCCGATGGTGGCGGACAATGATGCGCCGCTCGGCACCGCCTTCACCGTGTCCGTCGACGTCAGTCACGGACTGACCACGGGCATTTCGGCCGAGGAGCGCTGCAATACCGTGCGCGCGCTTGCCAATGACAACAGCGGGCGCTGCTGATTTCGTGCGCCCGGGCCACGTGTTTCCGCTGGTCGCGCCGCGAGGGCGGGTGCTGATGCGTTCCGGGCCATACCGAGGCTTGCGTGCGATCTCTGCCGACTGCGCGTCGTTGCCGCCGGTCGGCGTTCTTGCCGAACTGATGAACGACAATGGCTCCGTCGATGCGGGTCCGGAAGTCGCGGCTTTCGCCGAGCAAGCACAAGCTCGCGCAGGTCTCGATTGCCGAACTGATCTGCCTACCGGCAGAGTCGCGACAAGCTGGTGGAGCGCGTCGGCGCGTTTCAGCTGGCGTCGGAAATCGGCACGCTGCAACGGTTATGCCTACGTCGACGCCGTTCGACCGCGTACATCACATGGCCTTCGTCTACGGCACGATTCGGCGACGGCAGCAATGGCGTCTTAGCCAGGCTGCATCGCGCTGACGTTATTGGCGACGTTTTCGGCGGCGCGCAAGCGATTCGTGCGTCGCTTGCGCGATTTAAGGCAGCTGGGCGCGGCGTGATCGTTTATCTGCGAGACGGGACGGCCGGCGTGCCGGTCGCCGAGATTCCGCACATGGCGACACCGGAACCGATGCGGCCCGCTCGCGGCAATGGCGCGAAATCGGACTCGGCGCGCAGATCCTCAACGACCTCGGCATTTCCTCGATCCGGCCTGCTCACCTCCAGCAAGCGCACTTACGTGGTCTCGGAGGCTTTCGGCATTGAGATCTGTAGGCGACCGAGCTCAATCGAGGGCTGACGTCTCGCTGAAGCGAATGGATCCGGCGACGCGGCCGGTCTGCCGTTTTCTCACGCCAGCCGCTGTGGCAGCATGGTGACAGGCAGTGAGGAAGTGAAAATGCCACGCCGTCTTGTTGTCTATTGCTGCGCTTGCGCTTGCCGGGCTTGCGGTGGCGAACCTCGGCAGCGCCGGTGTTCGCGCCTGTTCGCCGATACGCAGGCGAACGCTATCTCGGTCGATGTCGAACTCGTGATCGCGGTCGACGTGTCCTACTCGATGGATCCTGACGAGCAGGCGCTGCAGACGGGAAGGTTACATTCTGGCGCTGACCTCGAAAGAATTTCTGCAGGCGCTGCGCCAGGGCGCGAATGGCAGGATCGCCATCACTTATTTTGAATGGGCCGGCCAACTGACCAGAAGATCGTCATGCCGTGGCGGTTGATCGACGGGCCCGGAAGCTGCCGACGCGGTCGCCGCCGAGATCGCGCGCGCGCCATATCGGCGCGCGTCGCGCACGTCGATTTCGGGCGCCCTTGCGCTTCGCCATGCCGCTGTTTGACGACAGCGGCTATAGCAGGCTTGCGCCGCGTGATCGACGTGTCGGGCGACGGCGCCAGCAATGCCGGTCCGCTCGTGCAGTCCGACGCGCGACGACGTGCTGGCCGCCGGCATAACGATCAACGGCCTGCCGATCATGCTTAAACGACCCTTACGTCGGGACGCATGGATATCGAAAATCTCGGATGTGTAGCTACGAGGATTGTGTGATTGGAGGCCCGGGCTCGTTTGTCATGCCGATCCACGAGCGTGAGAAATTCATCAGCGCAACACGCACCAAACTTGGTGCTCGAAGTTGCCGGGCGACAGCCGGATGGCGCGAGTCGTGCCGGCTGCATCGCCGGCGCTGCGCATCTCATGCACCATCGGTGAGAAGATGTGGCAAGGAGCGCTGGGGTCGGCGGCTATCGATTTCGGTAGCGGCTTACCGCACGAATTTCGCCGACGATCTTCCACGTGGTGCGGAATAGCGGAACTGGTCGATCGGCGTAACGGCGGCGAGCTTGTAACCGCCGCCGATCAGAATCTTCGCATCGCGGGCGAACGTTGCCGCATCGCACGACACTGCAACGACCACGATCGGCACCGCGCTGGCGAGTTCGCGCGCCTGCGCCTCGGCGCCCTGGCGCGGCGGATCGAACAACGACGGCGTCGAAAGATCTTGAGCTCGCCCGCCATGAACGGGCGCCGGAAAAGGTCACGCGTCTGGGCTTCGATCGGCTTGAGTCCTGACGCTGTTGCAGCCGCACGTTCGCAGGGCCTTTAATGCATTGCTGAATCGCTGTCGGCGGCGCTTACGCGTGCCACTTCGGCGAGCCGCAAGGCGAAAGTGCCGATGCCCGCAAACAGATCGGCGACGCGTCTGGCCTTGCCGACATGATCCATGCACCAGCCGCGCCAACGTCTTCGCCCTCGGCGGTCGCCTGCAGAAACGCGCCGGGCGGCAGCGGCACCCGAGCACGCCCCATCCTGCAGAGACGGCTGCGCATCGCTGCGCAACCGAGTTCGCCATGACGCGTGAGGCGGGCGAGGTTATGAGTCTCGGCGACGCTGGGCGAGCGCGGTCAGGCGTTCCGGCATTCAGCGCACCCGAGCCGCGCACGTCGATCGTCGAGGCCCGAATCCTGTTGCGTGTCGTCTGGATATCGAGTGGTTTTCCGGTCGGTTTGAGCGCTTTCGGCAATCGCCCAGGCGGCCCGAAGTGCGCCGCCAGAGCCCTGGCGCCAGAATTGGCACGCGTCAATGGCGACGATGTGGTGAGCACGCGGCGCCGTGAAATCCGACCTCCAGAACATCGCCGGTCTCCGCGTCGCGCATGTAGCACCGCGCGCCGCCGGCCAGCGCCATGCGCATCGATGAGGTTCGCTGACCGGCGCGACCACGTTTGTGCGTGCCAGAGCCTCCGCACCACGCAGTGAGCGCTTCCACAGGTGAGTATTCGGCAAGCGACCAGCGCTGCAGCGCGCAGCCACCGCAGGCACCGAAATGCTTGCAAACCGGTGCGGCGCGCTCGTGGCTGCGCCTGTCGACATGCAGCGAATGCCGGCGGTCGGGATGGCTCGCGATCGGCTCGACCGCATGGCGGTCTCGCCGGGCAGCGCATACGGCACATAAATCGGTGCCTTCCGGCGTATCGGCGACGCCGTCTCCGCGGTGACCGAGGCGACTAAATGCTGAGCTGCTCAGTCGCAGCGCGGCCCCAAGCAGGAATTCGGCACGTCCGTCGCCGCCTTCGATCGGGCGAGGGAATCAACCGCGATCACGCGCCATCGCCGAGCGCGGTGACAAACTCTGGCGATATCCCCTGCAGACGCGCAGCCATGGAGCGCCGGATCGCGCACGACGCCCTTTTCACGGCGCTCGCACCAGCCCTCGAATTGCGGCTTGATCAGCGCAACGAGCCGAGCAGGCAGCTTTGGCGAGCTCATTGCGGACGGCAGCAACCAGTTTGAGCGAAATAAAGCTGACATCGATGGTCATACAGTCTGGCTGTTCATCGAGATCGGCCGGCGGAAAGGTTGCGAATATCGCCGTGGCCTCGAGCGAAACGTGATCTCCGGCCGCGGCACGCAATGTCTGTGGAGCTGGGCGCGTCCGACATCGACCGCATAGACAAGTCGCGCCCCGCGATCCAGCAGCACCTCGCGAATCCGCCGGTAGAGGCGCTGACATCGAGGCAGATGCTGGCCCTTCGGGTCGAAGCCAAAGTGATCGAGAGCGCTGCCGCGAGCTTGACGCCGCCTCGCGACACGTAAGGGTGGGCTGACGCTCGCGCGCAGGCGGCGTCGGTTGGCGATTTCCTCTGAAGCCTCTGCGCACGGTCTGATCGTCGGCAATGACGAGGCCCGCTTCGATCGCGGCTCGCGCTTTGGCGCGGCTTTCAAGAGGCCGCGGTCGACCAACAGGCGGATCACGCGCTGGCGCGGCGCGCTCGCAGCCTTGCCTTTGTCACCCGGAGGGCCCGGCGGAACACTGGTCCGTACACGATCGGTTACCCGCATTGAGCCGATCATATCTGCAGCGGCATGCACATGATTGCGCTTTGAGGAGAAATCCAGTATGGCACGTAGATATTCGAAGAGCGCTTCGAGGGATGTCGAGCGCGCTATGAAGAAAACGCAAGAAAGGCACGCTTGAGAAGCGGCCGCAGCGGCAAGAGGGTCAAGAGCCGCAAGCAGGCAATAGCGATCGGCCTGTCGGAAGCGCGGAAGAAAGGGAAGAAAGTACCCCGCGAAGGAAGCAGAAGCCGTAAGAAGCCCGCGACGGTCATCGTTGCCTCGGCGGCGTCCTTGCCGAGCGCTTCAAATACCTTCGCGACAATACGCGTGGCGTCGAGCCCGGCCTGGGCGCTACATCGCAGTTCGGGCTGTCCTGATCGATGAACTGATCGGGCAGCACCATGCAGCGAATGCGCAGCCCGCGTTCGAGCAGCCCGTGCTCGGCCAGGGCCTGCAGGACGTAGGACGCCGAAGCCACCGATAGCGCCTTCCTCGACCGTCACCAGCACTTCGTGCTCCCGCGCAAGCCGCGTCAACCAGTTCGACGTCGAGCGGCTTGGCAAAGCGCGGCATCCGCGACCGTGGCCGACAGGCCGAGGGCCTTGAGCTCCTTGGCCGCCGTCAGACATTCGCCGAGCCGGCTCGCCATATGACAGGAGCGCCACTTTGTGGCCTTCCTGCACGATGCGGCCCTTGCCGATCTCAAGCGGCTTGCCTTCCTGCAGGCATCGGCACGCCGAGGCCCTCGCCGCGCGGATAACGGACTGCCGAAGGGCGGTCGTCGATCGCGGCGGCGGTTGCGACCATGTGCACGAGCTCGGCCTCATCGGCGCGCCGCCATCAACACGAAGTCTGGGCAGGCAACCGAGATAGGTGACGTCAGAACGCTCCGGCGTGCGTCGGCCCGTCCGCGCCGACGAGCCCGGCGCGATCGATGCGCAAAGCGGACCGGCAGGCTCTGGATCGCGACGTCGTGCACGACCTGGTCGTAGGCGCGCTGCAGGAATGTCGAATAGATCGCGGCGAACGGCTTGTGAGCCCTTCGGTCGGCAAGGCCGCCCGCGAAGGTCACGGCGTGCTGCTCGGCGATGCCGACGTCGAAGCAGCGGTTCGGAAATTCCTTCTCGAACAGGTCGAGCCCGGTGCCCGACGGCATCGCGGCCGTGATCGCGACGATCTTGTCGTCCTTGCGGGCTTCCTTGATCAGGCTCTGCGCAAACACCTTTGTGTACTGCGGTGCGCTCGGCTCTCGACTTCGCCTGCGCGCCGGTAGCGACGTCGAACTTGACCACGCCGTGGTATTTGTCGGCGGACGTTTCGGCCGGCGCGATAGCCTTTGCCCTTCTGCGTGACGACGTGCACGAGGATCGGTCCCGTTCCGGCATCGCGCACGTTGCGCAGAACCGGCAGCAGGTGATCGAGGTTGTGACCGTCGATCGGGCCGACGTAGTAGAAGCCGAGCTCCTCGAACAGCGTGCCGCCGGTCCAGAAGCCGCGCGCGATGCTCGACGCGCACGCGCCGATACTTCGTCGAAGCAGCTTCGGCAGGTGCGCGGTGAGCTGCTTGCCGATATCGCGCAGTGTTCGGTAGGTCGCGCCCGAGACGAGCCGCGCCAGATAAGCCGACATCGCGCCGACCGGCGGCGCGATCGACATGTCGTTGTCGTTGAGAATGACGATCAGCCGCTCGTTGCGCGCGCCGGCATTGTTCATCGCCTCGTACGCCATGCCGGCCGACATCGCGCCGTCGCCGATGACGGCGATGACGTTGTTGATCTTGCCCGTCGAGATCGCGCGCAACCGCCATGCCGAGCGCGGCCGAAATCGACGGTCGATGAATGCGCGGCGCCGAACGGGTCATACTCGCTTTCGGCGCGCTTGGTGAAGCCCGGACAGGCCGCCGCCCTGACGCAGCGTGCGGATGCGGTCGCGCCGGCCGGTGAGGATCTTGTGCGGATAGGCCTGGTGGCCGACGTCCCAGATCAGCCGGTCGGCGCGGCGTGTCGAAGACGTAGTGCAGCGCGACCGTCAGCTCGACGACGCCGAGTCCGGCGCCGAGATGCCCGCCGGTCCTGGCGACGGCGTCGATCGTCTCGTGGCGCAAGCTCGTCGGCGAAGCTGCCTGAGTTGCTCGGCCGACAAGTTCTTGAGATCGCGAGGCAGGTTGACGCGGTCGAGCAGCGGCGTCTTAGACACTTCGGACACGCACAACTCCAACGAGCTGGTTTTACGGCGGTAAGCGGCAAATCCGCGATCCAGCCGGCATGGCTTACACCACTTCGACCTGAGGGGGCAATTCGGCCTCTGAGCGCCATAGCCGCTCAATCGACGTCGAGCGGCTCCACTGCCGGTGCGGTTTGCCGCTTGGTGTCGAGGGTGATTTTTCTCACCCGTGCCTCAGCCTGAGCGCAACAATTCCTCGCATCGTGTCTTGTAATGCCTCGCCGCGCTCGTAAATGGCGACGGATTCCTCAAGCGGCGCTCTTGCCCTCCTCCAGGCGCTTGACGATCGATCCGAGCTCTTCGATGGCCCGCTCGAAGGGCATTCTTCTTGACGTCGATGTTGCTGTTCTCGGCCATAACGTTGTCCGGCGAGGTCTGTAACGGGCGATACGTATAGCGCCGGATTCACTTCTAGCCGTGCATCAAGCGCAGTGACGTGGGCGGCGACCGATCGCGACAAGACCCTGCAAATCGTAGCCGCTCCTCAAGCAAGGACACGACGCGGCCCTTGGCGCTCGCATCCGCGATTTCCATCAGTTTCTTGGTGACCCACGAGTAGTCCGGCCTCAACGAGATTGAGATTAGCGAGCGGGTCGCGCGTGTGCGCGTCGAAATCCGGCCGAGATGGATCAGGATGTCCGGCTTGAATTCACGCAGGCGTGGGAGGAATGGCGGTCTCAAACGCTTCGTTGAACGCGATCGCCGCCGTCGCCGGCCGACAGCGGCGCGTTGACGATTGGTGTTAGAACTCGCCTCGTTCGCCGGCCGCGCCAGTGCCCGGGATAGAGAGCGGCATCTCATGGGTCGAGCAGTACATCACGCTCTTATCGGACCAGAAAGATATGCCTGCGAACCATTGCCGTGATGGCACGTCGAAATCGACATATTGCCGCGCTCAGGCTCGATGCCGCTTTTGTGCGTAGCGCGCGGCGATGGCCGCGTTGTTGAAGAGGCAGAAGCCCATCGGGCGTGCGCGTCTCGGTGTGGTGTCCGGGCGGACGCGTCGCGACGAAGGCGTTCGCGCGCTTTGCCGGCCATCACTTCGTCGACGGCGAGCTGGCGCCGCCGACGGCGCGCAACGCCGCTTCGAAGCTGCCCGGCGACATCGCCGGTGTCGGCGTCGAGCGCGCACGAGGCCTTCGTCTGGCGAGCGGCGTCGCGGATTGCGCTCGATGTAGTCCATCGGATGGCAGAGCGCGATGATGTCGAGCGGCCGCAGTGGCGCCTCGACGCGCGCGAGCGACTGGAAACTTTTCGTCTTCCAGGGCGCTGCTCGATCGCGCGCAGGCGGTCCGGCCGCTCCGGATGGCCGGCAGGCGTGAGGTGGTTCGAGGCAGGCGGGATGACTGAGCAGAAGCGTGACATTGCCAGACTTAAACGCTCGCGGGCCTGGTGGAAGTGCTCCTATCGCGATTCTGCGTCCATGCTGACGCCGGTTGGTGGCGGAGCTGCTGTCGGGCACGAAGAAATCGACCTGCAGCGGCTGGCTGGGATCGGCGCGGTACTGATCGAAATCGGTGACGCCTTCGCCGGCCAGGAACGTGTCGTCGATCAGAAAGTTCCCGGTAAAGCTTTTGCGGCTTCTGGAAAACTGCGATAGGCGGCCTCGGCCAGGATCTCCGGCTTGCGCGACATCGCATCATCGCGTCGCCGCCGAGCAGATTCTTGATCGCGGCCGTTGGCAATCGATGGTGCGCGGCCATAGCGCATTGACCGCGACTCTTCCCGCGCAACTCGCCGGCGAGCCCCAGTACCACCAGGCTCATGCCGAATTTCGCCATCGAGTAGGCGGTATGCGGCGCGAACCATTTCTCCGCCATGTCGAGCGGCGGCGAGAGCATCAGGATGTGCGGGTTTGCCGAGCGCACGAGATACGGAATGGCGAATTTCGACACCATGAAGGTGCCGCGCGCATTGATCTGCTGCATCAGGTCGTAGCGCCGCATGTCGGTCGCCGCGACCGGCGTGCGCTGAATGGCGCTGGCATTGTTCACCACGATGTCGATGCCGCCGAATTTCTCCGCTGTCTCGTCGATCGCGGCCTGCACAGCCGCCTCGTCGCGCACGTCGACGGCGAGCGGCAGCGCCCGTCCGCCGGCCTTCTCGATCTCGGCTGCGGCGGTGTGGATGGTGCCCTCAAGCTTGGGATGCGGCTCGACGGTCTTGGCGGCGATGGCGATGTTCGCGCCCATCGGCTGCGGCCTTCGAGCGCGATCGCAAGGCCGATGCCGCGCGAGCCGCCGGTGATGAACAGGGTCTTGCCTCTATGACACGGCGTGAACATCCCATGGCACTCATTCCGCGAGCGCTGCCTGGGCGCCGATAATGCTATCGGCGCCTTCGATCACGCTGCGCTCGAGGCCGCTTCGCCTGAACAGCGATGTTTTCGGCGAAAAAGCGCGCGAGGACCGTACGGCCAACGCCCCATCTCCGGCGCGCAACGACGCGCAGCGCTTCCTCGGCCAGCATACAGCCGCCCGCGGCATTGCCGAACAGACGCAAATAGGGCGTGGCACCGGCAAGCGCCGCGTCGGAGGATTTCTGCGGCCAGCAGCCACGCGTGTGGCACGTTCGAGGCTGTCGACCGCTTCGCCGAGGCGTGCTGCGGTCTCGCCAGAGGCCGGCGCGTTGCTTGACCGCACCGACCTCGACGGTGCGCCGCAGCTCGTCGATATAGAGCGCGACGGTCTTGCCGCCTTCCAGCGGCACCTTGCGCGTCGACAAGGTCGATGGCCTGAATTCCGTTCGTGCCTTCGTAGATCGCGGCGATGCGCGCATCGCGGATAGTGCTGCGCCGCGCCGGTCTCCTCGATGTAACCCATGCCGCCATGGCACCTGGATGCCGAGCGAGGCGACCTCAGTACCCGATATCGGTCGAAAACGCCTTGGCGACAGCGGGTGAGCAGCGAGGCGCGGTCGTGCGCGGCTTTGCGCGCAGCTTCAGTCTTTGCGCGCAGCGACCGGTCGATGGCAATCCCGGTCGCATAGCAGATCGCGCGCGCCGCGCCGGTCAGTGCGCGCATGGTGAGCAACATGCGCTTGACGTCAGGATAGGCGATGATCGCGCCGGCGGGCGCCCTGCTTGCGCTCGCGCGCATAGGCGAGCGCCTGCTGCGTCGCGCGCTCGGCGATGCCGACGCCCTGCAGGCCGACGGCAAGCCGCGCACGGTTCATCATGGTGAACATGCAGGCCATGCCCTTGTTCTCCTCGCCGATGAGAAATCCGTCGGCGCCGCCGTGGTCGCCATAGACCATGGTGCAGGTCGGTGAGGCATGAATGCCGAGCTTGTGCTCGACCGAGTGGCGCGCACGTCGTTGCGTGTGCCAGTCCGGCATCGACTTTCGGCACCAGAAACAAGCGAAATGCCTTTGGTGCCGGGCGGCGCATCAGGCAGCCGGGCCAGCACGAAGTGGATGATGTTGTCCGGTGAGGTCGTGCTCGCCGTAGGTAATGAAAATCTTCGATCCCGTGATGCGATAGCTGCCGTCATTGCACGCGCTCGGCCTTAGCAATACGGTAACTCTCGAACGCTACAACA